>Ga0210086_1000027_pt1 | contig 96781 bp, 82 predicted proteins | sample China_Galinas_PW_3_FD_184867 | JGI IMG/M metagenome (GOLD analysis project Ga0210086, IMG submission 184867) | Wetland microbial communities from San Francisco Bay, California, USA, that impact long-term carbon sequestration - China_Galinas_PWB_D2... | ecosystem: Environmental > Aquatic > Marine...
CATCGGGCAGGTGCTGGGCCGCGACGTCGAGTTCGTCCGCTATGAGGGCCGCGACTTCAACGGCGTCTTCGACGCCCTGGACTCCGGTGACTTCGACTGCGTCACGTCGGGCACGACCATCACCGGCGAGCGCGCGCTCAAGGCCGCGTTCTGCGATCCCTACCTGATCTCCGGGCAATCGCTGGCGGTGGATACGACGCGACTGCCCGAGGTCGGTTCCGTCGACGACCTCGCGGGCCTGACCATCGGTGTGCAGCGGGGCAACGCCAGCCAGCCGATTGCCAACCGCCTGGTCGCCGACGGCAAGGCGGCGCATGTGCGCGTCTATGACTACGGCAGCATCCGCGCCGCGTTGCGCGACCTGACCACCGGTCGCTGCGACGCGTTCATGAAGCTGGCACCCGTGCTGAGCGAGTTGGCCGGATCGGTCCCCGGAGTGGAAGTGGTCCAGCGCGGCATCACCACGGAGAAGATCGCCATCGCGGTGCCCACCTCCGACTCGGCGCTGCAGAGCCAGATCAACGACGCGCAGGCACTGCTCGAGCGCGACGGGACACTCGGGGCCATCCGGGAACGGTGGATCGGATCACGCGAACTCGACCAGAGCGGTCCCGGGGGGCCGGTCACCTCCGACGAAGGTCGTCACTGAAGCACACGCAGGGCCAGAAGCCGGCGTCGGCGGCGGGGATGTTGCCCACTGGTGAGGGGAGGGGCCGGTGTCGCGGGGTGTTCATACAGTGTTCGCCGCAAGGTCCTCCGGAGGACCCCGACACTGATGCGGAGGGTTCTAACTTCGGCGAGGTCGTCGGCAGCGTTGTCGGCCGATCTCGATCATCACCGAGGAGGAGCGGGTGGCGAGCGGACTTGCTGACCCCATTGCACCGACACCGGCCAACGGCGGATTGCTCGGACCGGACCGATCCTGGCATCTGACGTTCGGCCTGCTGCTCGTCGGCGCCTTCGTGGCGTTCGAGTGGTGGGCGTTCGACCACGTAGGGACCGCCAGCAAGGTCCTGCTTACGGTGGCCACCGTCATCGGCATGTTCATGGCGTTCAACATGCACCTGGGCCTGAGCACCATGAACAACTTCTTCATCATGGCGATGGTCGGTGCTGGGGCCGTGGATGGCGGTGTTCATCTTCGCCAAGACGCTGCGGGGTGAGTCGCTGACGCGCTCGACGTTCCTGCTGTTCAGCTGGATGCAGGTGTTCACCGCATCAGGGTTCGCGTTCAGCCACGGCAGCAACGACATCGCCAATGCCATCGGCCCGTTCGTCGCGATCCTCGACACCCTGCGCACCAACGCGATCAACCCCGAGGCCCCGGTGCCCGCGGCGGCCATGCTCACGTTCGGTGTCGCGCTGATCGCCGGGCTGTGGTTCATCGGAAGGCGGGTGATCGCCACGGTGGGACACAACCTGACCGAGATGCATCCGGCGTCGGGATTCTCCGCCGAGTTGTCGGCGGCGGCCGTGGTGATGGGCGCCACCGCGCTCGGACTGCCGGTCTCCAGCACCCACATCCTGATCGGCGCGGTGCTGGGCGTTGGGATGGTGAACCGCGCCACCAACTGGGGGCTGATGAAGCCCATCGCGCTGGCTTGGGTCATCACCCTGCCGGCGGCGGCGGTCCTGGCTGCGCTCAGTCTGGTCGGGTTGCGCGCGATCTTCGGGTGAGTGTCCGCACCGGAGGGCTGGCCGACCGGTTGGACCGGTGCGCTGTTCGGCGACCGAGCGCGCAAGCCGGTGCACCGGCTACTAGGCTGACCTCGGGAACTCGACGCAACTGTGAGGGAGACACACGTGACGATCCGCGTAGGCGTGAACGGCTTCGGGCGCATCGGGCGCAATTTCTATCGGGCCCTGGCCGTGCAGCAGGCGGAGGGCAAAGCCACCGACATCGAGATCGTGGCGGTCAATGACCTCACCGACAACGCCACTCTCGCCCACCTGCTGAAGTTCGACTCGATCCTGGGGCGCCTGCCCGTCGACGTGAGCCTCGAGGGCGATGACACCATCGTCATCGGGGACGCCAAGGTCAAGGCGCTCGAGGTCAGAGAGGGTCCCGCGGCGCTCCCGTGGGGCGATCTCGGCGTCGACGTGGTCGTCGAGTCCACCGGCATCTTCACCGCGGCCGAGAAGGCCAAGGGGCACGTGGATGCCGGCGCCAAGAAGGTGATCATCTCCGCGCCCGCCAAGAACGAGGACATCACGATCGTGATGGGCGTCAACGACGACAAGTACGACGGCAGCCAGACGATCATCTCCAACGCCTCGTGCACCACCAACTGCCTGGGGCCGTTCGCCAAGGTCCTCCACGACGAGTTCGGCATCGTCAAGGGCCTGATGACCACCGTGCACGCCTACACCCAGGACCAGAATCTCCAGGACGGACCGCACAAAGACCTGCGTCGGGCCCGTGCCGCCGCGCTGAACATCGTGCCGACCTCGACCGGTGCCGCCAAGGCGATCGGTCTGGTGCTGCCCGAACTCAAGGGCAAGCTCGACGGCTACGCGCTGCGCGTGCCGATCCCCACGGGCTCCTGCACCGATCTGACCGTCGAGCTGGCCAAGCCGGCCACCGCCGAGGAGATCAACGCCGCGATGAAGGCCGCCGCCGAGGGGCCGATGAAGGGCATCCTGAAGTACTACGATGCGCCCATCGTGTCGAGCGACATCGTCACCGATCCGCACAGCTCGATCTTCGACGCGGGCCTGACCAAGGTCATCGACAATCAGGCCAAGGCCGTGTCGTGGTACGACAACGAGTGGGGTTACTCCAACCGCCTCGTCGATCTGGTCGGCCTGGTCGGCAAGTCGCTGTAGCGGCCGAGTGAGAACAGTGGCTGTCAAGACTCTCGCTGACCTGCTGGCCGAGGGCGTGGAGGGTCGGGGCGTATTGGTCCGCTCCGACTTCAACGTCCCTCTCGACGACGACCGGCACATCACCGATCCGGGCCGCATCATCGCATCGCTGCCGACGCTCAAAGCCCTGTCGGATGCCGGTGCGAAGCTCGTGGTGACCGCCCACCTCGGCCGTCCCAAGGGCGGCCCGGACCCGAAGTTCTCCCTGGCTCCGGTCGCCGCGGACCTGGGGGAAAGGCTGGGCCGGCACGTTCAGCTGGCCGGTGACGTGGTCGGTACCGATGCGCTGGCGCGCGCCGAAGGACTGACCGACGGGGACATCCTGCTGCTGGAGAACATCCGCTTCGACCCGCGAGAAACCAGCAAGGACGACGCCGAGCGGCTGGCGCTGGCCAGGCAGCTTAGTGAGCTGGTACGCGCCCCGGACGGCTCGGCCGGTGCCTTTGTTTCCGATGGCTTCGGAGTGGTGCACCGCAAGCAGGCGTCGGTGTACGACGTCGCGACACTGCTGCCTCATTACGCGGGCACGCTGGTGGCCACCGAGGTCAAGGTGCTCGAACAGCTGACCAGCTCGACCGAACGACCCTACGCGGTGGTTCTCGGCGGGTCGAAGGTGTCGGACAAGCTGGCGGTCATCGAGAACCTCGCGGGCAAGGCCGACAGCCTCATCATCGGCGGCGGCATGTGCTTCACCTTCCTTGCCGCACAAGGATTCTCGGTCGGAACCTCGCTGCTGCAGGAAGAGATGATCGACACCTGCCGGCAGCTGCTGGAAACCCATGGCGACGTCATCCACCTACCCGTCGACATCGTGGCGGCCGAGAAGTTTGCCGCCGACTCGCCGCCGGAAACCGTTGCCGCCGAACGGATCCCGGCTGACAAGATGGGCCTGGACATCGGGCCGGAGTCGGTCAAACGGTTCAGCGCGCTGCTGTCCAACGCCCGGACGATCTTCTGGAACGGGCCCATGGGGGTCTTCGAGTTCCCGGCCTTCGCCGCGGGTACCAAGGGGGTGGCCGAGGCGATCATCGCCGCCACCGCCAAGGGTGCGTTCAGCGTCGTCGGCGGCGGTGACTCCGCCGCCGCGGTCCGTCAGCTCGGCCTGCCCGAGGACGGCTTCTCGCACATTTCCACCGGTGGCGGGGCGTCGCTGGAATACCTTGAGGGCAAGACACTGCCCGGCCTGGAAATACTTCAGTAGTCTTTAGGAGTCCTGTGTCCCGTAAACCGCTGATCGCGGGCAACTGGAAGATGAACCTCAACCATTTCGAGGCCATCGCACTGGTGCAGAAGATCGCGTTCTCGCTGCCCGACAAGTACTTCGACAAGGTCGACGTCACCGTCATCCCGCCGTTCACCGATCTGCGCAGCGTGCAGACCCTGGTCGACGGCGACAGGCTGCGGCTGACCTACGGCGCCCAGGACCTCTCGCAACACGATTCGGGCGCCTACACCGGTGAGGTCAGCGGCGCCTTCCTGGCCAAGCTGGGCTGCACGTTCGTGGTGGTCGGCCACTCCGAGCGGCGCACCTATCATCACGAGGACGACGCGCTGGTCGCCGCAAAGGCTGCCGCGGCATTCCGGAACGGTCTGATCCCGATCGTGTGCATCGGTGAGCACCTCGAGGTTCGCGAGGCTGGCAACCACGTCGAGTACAACATCAGCCAGCTGCGTGGGTCGCTGGCCGGGCTGACCGACGAGCAGCTGGCCAGCGTGGTCATCGCATACGAACCGGTGTGGGCGATCGGCACCGGCCGGGTGGCCGGGGCCGCCGACGCTCAGGAGGTGTGCGCCGCGATCCGTGACGAGCTGGGCAAGCTGGCATCGCCGCAGGTCGCCGCGGGTATTCGAGTGCTCTACGGCGGCTCGGTCAACGCGAAGAACGTGGGCGAGATCGTCGCGCAGGAGGATGTCGACGGGGCGCTGGTCGGCGGTGCGTCGCTGGACGGCGAGCAGTTCGCGACCCTGTCGGCGATCGCCGCGGGCGGGCCGCTGCCGTAACCGCCCGCAGCGACCGGTAGGCTATGGCGCATGGTTTTGGCCCTGCAGATCCTGTTGGTGATCACCAGCGTCCTGGTGGTACTGCTGGTGCTGCTGCACCGCGCCAAGGGAGGCGGTCTGTCGACGCTGTTCGGTGGCGGTGTGCAGTCCAGCCTGTCCGGGTCGACGGTGGTCGAGAAGAACCTCGACCGGTTGACGCTGTTCGTGACCGGTATCTGGGTGGTGTCCATCATCGGGATGGCGCTGCAGATCAAGTACAGCTGACCATTCGGGTCATCAGGGGAGTGGGGGCGACCCGTTGACCCTGATCGGCGTCCTGCCGCCACACCCGCTCGGCATCGGTCAGTGGGACGGCACGCGCATCGGTCCGTAGCGCTTCGCCAGCTTGCCCGGTGTGATGCTCGTTCAACGGCAGCAGAAGCCTTAGCCCGAGGATGTCGAGCATGAATTCGACCGCCCGTTTGCGGCGCTCGAATCCGTGGCGGAAACCGCGACTGCGGATGGTGTCCCGGCGCCCGTTCCTCGTCCTGCGGTGTGCCCACCGGCCACCGATACTTGAGATATGGCTGAGGTTCCCGACGTGACATTGGCACCGATAGGCGCGGTCCGCCGTACGCAGATCGGGCGCGAGGCCACAGAGCCGATGCGTGAGGACATCCGGTTGTTGGGTGCGATTCTCGGCGACACCGTGCGTGAGCAGAATGGTGAGCAGGTGTTCGACCTTGTCGAACAGGCTCGTGTCGAATCATTCCGGGTGCGCCGCTCGGAGATCGACCGGGCTGAGCTGGCACGCTTGTTCGACGGTATCGACATCCACCAGGCGATTCCGGTGATCCGCGCCTTCACCCACTTTGCCTTGCTGGCCAACGTCGCCGAGGACATCCATCGCGAGCGGCGCCGCGCCGTCCACCTCGTGGGCGGAGCGCCGCCACAGGACAGCACGCTCGCGGCGACCTACCTCAAGCTCGATACCGCCGACCTCGACGCCGCAACGGTCTCCGATGCGCTGCGCGGAGCGTTGGTGTCGCCGGTGATCACCGCCCACCCAACCGAGACCCGCCGGCGTACGGTGTTCGACACCCAACACCGCATCACTCAGCTGATGCGGTTGCGGCTGCACGGCCAGGCCGAGACCGAGGACGGCCGTCCGATCGATACCGAGCTTCGCCGGCAGATCCTGACGCTGTGGCAGACTGCGCTGATTCGATTGTCCCGGTTGAAGATTCAGGATGAGATCGAGGTCGGTCTGCGCTACTACCCGGCGGCGTTCTTCGAGGTGATCCCCAAGGTCAACGCCGGGGTTCGGCATGCGCTGCGATCCCGCTGGCCCGATGCCGAGCTGCTGTCCGAGCCGATCCTGCGTCCCGGATCGTGGATCGGCGGCGACCGCGACGGCAACCCGAACGTCACCGCCGACGTCGTCCGACTCGCCACCGGCAGCGCGGCCTACACCGCGCTGGCCCACTACCTGGCCGAGCTGACCAAGCTCGAGCAGGAGCTGTCCATGTCGGCACGGCTGGTCAAGACCACCGACGAGCTGCTCGTGCTGGCGGGCCCGTGTCAGGAACCGGCCCGCGCCGACGAGCCCTACCGGCGGGCCCTGCGGGTGGTGCTCGGCAGGCTCACCGCCACGGCTGCCGACATCCTGGACCGCCGCCCCGAGCACGTCCTGGATCTCGGGCTGCACGCCTACCAGACGCCCCGCGAGCTGCTCGCCGATCTTGACGTCATTGACGCCTCGCTGCGAGAGCACGGCAGCACTCTGCTGGCCGACGATCGGCTGGCCAGGCTGCGCGACGGGGTGGACGTGTTCGGCTTCCATCTGTGTGGGCTGGACATGCGGCAGAACTCCGAGATGCACGAACAGGTGATCACCGAGCTGCTGAGTTGGGCCGGCGTGCATCCCGACTACGCTTCGCTGTCCGAGCCCGAGCGGGTCGAGCTACTGGTGGCCGAGCTGTCCACCCGCCGGCCGTTGATCCGCGACGACTCCGAACTGTCGGAACTGGCGCGCAAGGAACTCGACATCGTCTTCGCGGCCGCCCGGGCGGTTGAGGTGTTCGGCGCCGAGGCGGTACCCAACTACATCATCTCGATGTGCCAGTCGGTGTCCGATATGCTCGAAGCGGCGATTCTTCTCAAAGAAGCTGGGCTGCTTGATGTTTCGGGAACCGGTTCGAACGTCGCCGACGGTGCGGCTCCGGTGCCGTACGCCCCGGTCGGCATCGTGCCGCTGTTCGAGACGATCGACGACCTGCAGCGCGGATCCTCGATTCTGGAGGCGGTGCTGGATCTGCCGCTGTACCGCGCGATGGTGCATGCCCGCGGCGAGAGCCAGGAAGTCATGCTCGGCTACTCCGACTCCAACAAGGACGGCGGGTATCTGGCCGCGAACTGGGCGCTGTACCGCGCGGAGCTGGACCTGGTGGAGTCTGCGCGCAAGACCGGCATCCGGCTGCGGTTGTTTCACGGCCGCGGCGGGACGGTCGGCCGCGGCGGCGGCCCGAGCTACGACGCGATCCTGGCGCAGCCGCCCGGAGCGGTGAACGGCTCGCTGCGGCTCACCGAACAGGGTGAGGTGATCGCGGCGAAGTATGCCGAGCCGCGCATCGCGCACCGCAACCTGGAAACACTTCTGGCGGCGACGCTGGAATCCACCCTGCTCGACATAGAAGGACTAGGGGGGCTCGCCCAAGGTGCCTACCAGGTGCTTGACGACCTGGCCGCGCGTGCTCAACGGGCATACGCCGAATTGGTGCATGAAACACCGGGATTCGTCGAGTACTTCAAGGCCTCCACTCCGGTCAGCGAGATCGGGTCGCTCAATATCGGCAGCCGACCGACCTCACGCAAGCCCACCACCTCCATCGCGGATCTGCGGGCGATCCCGTGGGTGCTCGCCTGGAGCCAGTCACGGGTGATGCTGCCCGGCTGGTACGGCACCGGCACGGCCTTTGAGGAGTTCATCGCCGACGGCGGCGACGACGGACGGAACCGCCTGGCAGTACTGCAGGACCTCTACGCGAGGTGGCCGTTCTTCTCCACCGTGCTGTCGAATATGGCGCAGGTGCTGTCCAAGTCCGACATGGGCCTGGCGGCGCGGTACTCCGAACTCGTCGCCGACGAGGAGCTACGCCACCGGGTGTTCGACAAGATCGTTGCCGAGCACGACCGCACCATCCGGATGCACAAGCTGATCACCGGGCAGGACGATTTGCTCGCCGACAACCCGGCGCTGGCCCGCTCGGTGTTCAATCGGTTCCCCTACCTGGAGCCGCTCAACCACCTGCAGGTCGAGTTGCTGCGCCGGTACCGGTCCGGCGACACCGAGGAGCTGGTGCAGCGCGGCATCCTGCTGACGATGAGTGGGCTGGCTTCGGCGCTGCGCAACAGTGGGTAGCGGGCCGGAACCGGGCCCGGCGTGCCCGCGTCATATCCGATATGACCCAGCCGAACGACGTCTCCCTGGCGAACACCGCCGAGCTGATCGGACCGCTGCCACCCGTCGCTCCGCCCGTTCTGGCGGACTGGACGGTTGCCGATCCCGATGGTGACTGGTGGTGAGTCGGGGCGGAATTGCCCGCTAGCGGCCGGTGCGGGCGCGTACCGCGTTGACGACGCCGCGCACCGCGGATTCGGTGGCCGCCAGCGGTGACATCACCGCCTCGCTGAGCCCGACGATGCGTTCGACCCGATCGACGATCGCCTCGAGGCGGCCGACCACCGCGTCGAGCCTGGGTGCCAACTCATCGATGCGGTTCAGGGTGGCGTTGAACACCGCGAGTGTCTGTTCGAAGTACTCAAGTGTGTTGTCCATGCCGGCCATCGTCTTGTTCAGATCGATGAGGGTCTCGCTCATCCCACTCATGATGGTCTCGACCTGGTCGACGGCGACGTCGGCATTGAGCGCGGCTTGCGCCAACGTCTTGATCCGATCTCGACCTGAGCGGGGTGGCGTGTTGTCGACCATGGGGTCAGTCTGTCAGCTTGCCCGCCGCTTCGGTATCGAGTAGCCACACCGTGGCGTCGCGTCCGACCGCCCCGGCTGCCGGCGCGTCCGCCGGCTTCGCGCCACCGAGCGCCGCGGCCACCGCGTCGGCCTTGGCTGCGCCGGACACCACCAGCCACACCTCGCGGGAGCGTTGCACGGCGGGCAGCGTCAACGTGATTCGCCGCGGTGGCGGCTTGGGGGAGCCCTCGACTCCGACCACCAGCCGCTTGCTCTCCAGCACGGCAGGGGAGTGCGGGAACAGTGAGTTGATGTGCCCTTCACCCCCCATGCCGAGCAGGTGAACGTCGAAATCCGGCGCGGACTCGCCCGGCGCGGCGTTGGCAGCAAGAACGTTCTGGTAGGCCAGCGCGGCAGCGTCCAGGTCGGCGCCGAACTCGCCGTCACTGGCCGGCATCGTGTGGACGTTGCGGTCGGGGATGTCGATGTGGTCGAGCAGCACCTCACGTGCCTGCTTGTCGTTGCGGTCGTCATCGTCCTCGGGCACATAGCGTTCGTCGCCCCAGAACAGGTGCACCTTCGACCAGTCGATCGGCTGGTCATGATCCCTGACATGCTTGAGCAGACCGATCCCGGTGCCGCCCCCGGTCAGCACGATCAAGGCCTGTCCGCGGTCGGCGATGGCGCCGGTGATGGCCCCGACCAGGCGGTCACCCGCCGCCGTTACCAGGGCCGCTGTGTCGGGGTAGATAGCGACGATCACGCCCGGGGCACTTCGCCCCTGCCCGCCGGTCATGCGTATTGCACCTTGTCGATGCCGCCGAGCGCTTCGTGGTAGATGTCGTCCGGGTCGAGTCGACGCAGGTCCTCGGCCAGGCACTCGCGGGTCTCCCGCCGCGGCAGCGGCAGAAGCGCATCCGGTCGGGCGGTGCGGCTCAGGGTGGCGGTGACGCCCCCCTGCGGACGGGCCAATGTCACCGTCTCGGAGGGGCGCGTGAGCTCCACCTTGAGCGGACCGGTGGTCCGGCGCACGGTGCCGTCGATGCGGGAGGCCAGCCAGCCGGCCAGGATGTCCAGCGCTGGTTCGGCCTGCAGCCCGGACACCAGCGCAGAGGTGATCGGCTCGTAGGGGGGCTGATCGAGTGCCGAGGCCAGCAGCGCACGCCAGTAGGTGATGCGGCTCCACGCCAGGTCGGTGTCCCCCTCGGTGTAGCCGGCCAGCCGGCTCCTGATCGACGTCAGCGGGTCCTCCGCCGCGGTGGAGTCGGTGATTCGCCGAATTGCTAACTGGCCCAACGGATCTAGTGCCGGCACGGCTGGAGCGAGGCCGGGCCACCACGCCACCACCGGGGTGTCGGGGAGCAGGAAGGGTAGCACGACGCTGTGGGCGTGCGACGACAGCGGACCGGAGATGCGCAGCACCACGACCTCGCCTGCTCCGGCGTCGTGCCCGATCCGGATCACTGCGTCCAGACGCGGCAAGGGGGCCAGCCGGTCGTCGGGCACCACCACGATGATGCGACAGGGATGTTCCCGGCTGGCTGAGGTGGCCGCGTCGATGGAGGCCTCGACGAGCTCGTCGGTATCCGGGGCGATGACCAGCGTCAGCACCCGGCCCAGCGTGATCGCGCCACCCTCCTCGCGCAGCGCGGTGATCTTCTTGTTGATGTCGTTGGTCGTCGTGTCCGGCAGGTCGACAATCATTGGCACCGCTCCTCCTCATCGCTCGTGCCTCGCTCTGCATCGTCGCCGGCGCAGATCATGGGCGCCTCCATTCGCGGCCGCTGCGCTGCAGCATCTCGAATGCCGAGTCCGGCCCCCAGGTGCCCGCCTCGTACGAATCCGGTTTGCCGTGCTTGGCCCAATTGTCGAGAACGGGATCGAGGATCTCCCAAGACAATTCGACCTCGTCGTTGGTCGGGAAGAGCGAGGGTTCGCCGAGTAGCACGTCGAGGATGAGCCGCTCGTAGGCCTCCGGCGAGTCCTCGGCGAACGCCGAGCCGTAGGAGAAGTCCATGTTGACGTCGCGCACTTCCATGGCGCTGCCGGGGACCTTGGAGCCGAACCGCAGCGTGATGCCCTCGTCGGGCTGGACCCGGATCACCAGGGCGTTCTTGCCGAGCTCCTCGGTCATGGTCGCGTCGAACGGCAGGTGTGGGGCGCGCTTGAACACCAACGCGATCTCGGTGACCCTGCGGCCCAGCCGCTTTCCGGTCCGCAGATAGAACGGCACGCCGGCCCAGCGCCGGGTGTCGACCTCCAGGGTGATCGCCGCGAATGTCTCGGTGGTGGAGTCCTTGGAGAACCCCTCCTCGTCCAGCAGGCCGACGACCTTCTCACCGCCCTGCCAGCCGCCCGCATACTGGCCGCGCGAGGTGGTCAGGTCGAACGGTTGGGCCGGCAAGGTGGCCGACAGCACCTTGATCTTCTCGGCCGTCACCTCACGCGGATGGAAGCTGACCGGTTCCTCGAGCGCGGTGAGTGCCAGCAGCTGCAGCAGGTGGTTCTGGATGACGTCGCGCGCGGCGCCGATGCCGTCGTAGTAGCCGGCCCGGCCGCCCAGCCCGATGTCTTCGGCCATGGTGATCTGCACGTGGTCGACATAGTGGTTGTTCCAGATCGGCTCGAACATCTCGTTGGCGAACCGCAGCGCCAGGACGTTCTGCACCGTCTCCTTGCCCAGGTAGTGGTCGATGCGGAAAACCGACTCCTCCGGGAAAACGCTGTTTACCACCTTGTTCAACTCGATGGCGCTGTCCAGGTCGTGACCGAACGGCTTCTCGATCACCACCCGGCTCCAGCGGCCCTCCCGCTGGCGGGCCAGTCCGGACCTGTTCAGCTGTTCGCAGACCACCGGGAACGCCTTCGGTGGGATGGAGAGGTAGAAGGCGTGGTTGCCGCCGGTGCCGCGTTCGGCGTCGAGCTTGTCCAGCGTCTCGGCCAGCCGGTCGAAGGCGGCGTCATCGTCGAAGGTGCCCTGCACGAAGCGGAAGCCCTCGGACAGGCGGTCCCACACCTCCTGGCGAAACGGCGTACGGGAGTGCTGCACGACCGCATCGTGGACGATCTGGCCGAAGTCCTCGTCGGCCCAGTCCCGCCGGGCGAAGCCGATCAGCGAGAACGACGGTGGCAGCAGGCCGCGGTTGGCCAGGTCGTAGATCGCCGGCATCAGTTTCTTGCGGGACAGGTCGCCGGTCACACCGAAGATGACCATCCCGCACGGGCCCGCGATACGGGGCATCCGCTTGTCGCGCTTGTCGCGCAATGGGTTGTGCCAGCCGAAGGGCGCGGGCACCACCACGCCTGGGACGGGCTTGTTCGCCTCGCTCATTTGGCGGCGGCGTCCAGCTGACCCTGGGTCGCGTCCAGCAGCTCCTGCCAGGACTTCTCGAACTTCTCGACCCCTTCGTCCTCGAGGACGACGAACACATCCGGCAAGTCGATGCCGACGGCGGAGAGTTTGTCGAACAGCTCTTGAGCGGTCGCGGCGGTTCCGGTGATGGTGTCACCGGTGACGACGCCGTGGTCGGCGACCGCGTCGAGCGTCTTCTCCGGCATCGTGTTCACGGTGTTGGGGGCGACCAGTTCGGTGACGTAGAGGGTGTCGGAGTACGCCGGGTTCTTTACGCCCGTGGACGCCCACAGCGGCCGCTGCACCCGCGCACCGGTCTCGGCCAGTGTGCGGAACCGGCTGCCGCCGAGGAAGACCTCTTCGTAGGCCGCGTAGGCCAGCCGAGCGTTGGCGACGCCGGCCTGGCCGCGCAGTGCCAGTGCCGCCGGGGAGCCGATCTTCTCCAGTCGCTTGTCGACCTCGGTATCCACCCGGGACACGAAGAACGATGCGACCGAATGGATCTTGGAGATGTCGTGGCCGGCTTGTTTGGCGGCTTCCAGGCCGGCGAGATAGGCGTCCATCACCGCACGGTGGCGCTCGACGGAGAAGATCAGCGTCACGTTGACTGAGATCCCTTCGGCCAGCACCGCGGTGATCGCGGGCAGGCCCTCAAGGGTGGCTGGGATCTTGATCAGCAGGTTCGGCCGGTCGACGATCTTCCACAGCTCGATGGCCTGCGCGATCGTCTTGTCGGTCTCGTGGGCCAGGCGCGGGTCGACCTCGATCGACACCCGGCCGTCGACACCGTCGGAAGCCTCCCATTGCGGCCGCAGCACATCGCAGGCATCGCGCACGTCGTCGGTGGTGACCGTGCGGATGGTGGCATCCACGTCGGCGCCCCGCTCGGCAAGCTCGGCCACCTGAGCGTCGTAGATGTTGCCGTGCGAGAGAGCGGCCTGGAAGATCGACGGGTTGGTGGTGACGCCGACGATACTGTGGGTGTCGATCAGCTCCTGCAGGTTGCCGGTACGCAGTCGGTTGCGGGACAGGTCGTCGAGCCAGACGGACACGCCCGCGGCACTCAGCGCCGCAAGGTTCGGGTTCTGAGTCATTCGCGCTCCTTCGTCTTGGTGGGCTTGGTCTGTGGTGTCCGACTCCTCCTCGGGGTTCGTGCCTCGCCCCGCATCGTCATCGAACGGTCTGTGGTGTCCGACTCCTCCTCGGGGTTCATGCCTCGCCCCGCATCGTCATCGAACGGGCCGGTCAGTTGTCCATCGATCGTTCCGCCGCGGCCACCACTGCCTCTGGGGTGAAGCCGTACTCGCGGAACAACGTCTTGGCGTCGGCGGACTCGCCGTAGTGCTCGATCGAGATGATCTCGCCGGTGTCGCCGACGAGCTTGTGCCAGCTCTGGGCGACCGCCGCCTCGACGGCCACTCGCGCCGAGACCCCGGGCGGCAACACCGAGTCGCGGTACTCCTGCGGCTGGGCTTCGAACCACTCGACGCAGGGCATCGACACTACGTAGGCGACGACATCCTTCTCGGCCAACAGTTTTTGGGCCTCGACAGCCAGTTGCAGCTCGGAGCCGGTGGCGATGATCATCACATCGGCGTCGTCGGCGGGGTTTCCGCCGCCGAGCACGTAGCCACCCTTGGCCACTCCGTCGGCGCTGGTGCCCTCCAACACCGGGATGCCCTGGCGGGTCAGGATGAAGCCCACCGGGCCGCTGCCGGCGCTACGGGCGATGATCGATCGCCAGGCGTAGGCGGTCTCGTTCGGATCACCCGGGCGCACCACCGACAGGTTCGGGATGGCCCGCAGCGCCGCCAGGTGCTCGATCGGTTGGTGGGTGGGGCCGTCCTCGCCCAGCCCGATCGAGTCGTGGGTCCAGATGTAGATGGTGTCGATGTTCATCAGGGACGCCAGCCGCACCGATCCCCGCATGTAGTCGGAGAACTGCAGGAACGTGCCGCCGAATGCGCGGGTGGGCCCGTGCAGCACGATCCCGGCCAGGATCGCGCCCATGCCGTGCTCGCGGATGCCGAAGTGCAGCACCCGCCCGTACCAGTCGGCGGTGTAGTCCGCGGTAGAGATCGACGGCGGCCCAAACGATTTGACACCCTTGATGGTGGTGTTGTTGCTGCCTGCGAGGTCGGCCGACCCGCCCCACAACTCGGGCAGCTTCGGCGCGACGTCGTTGAGCACCTGACCGAATGCGGCGCGGGTGGCCAACGGTTTGGAGCCTGGCTCCCAGTAGGTCAGGTCGGCGTCCCAGCCCTCTGGCAGCTCTTTGGCGAGCAACCGGTCCAACAGCTTCTTGCGTTCGGGCTCGCGCTGCACCCAGGAGTCGAAGTCGGCCTGCCACTTCTCGTGGGCCTCGCGCCCACGGCCCACCAACTTGCGGGTGTGCGCGATCACCTCGTCGTGCACCTCGAACGACTTGTCCGGGTCGAAGCCGAGGACACGCTTGGTGGCGGCCACCTCCTCGGCCCCGAGCGCCGAACCGTGCACCCCACCGGTGTTCATCTTGGTGGGCGCGGGGTAGCCGATGATCGTGCGCACCGAGATGAACGACGGCCGGTCGGTGACGGCCTTGGCGTTGGCGATGGCATCTTCTATGTCGATCACGTTCTCGCCGCCCTCGACTTCCTGGACGTGCCAGCCGTAGGCGCGGTAGCGGGCCGGAACATCCTCGGACAGCGCGATGTTGGTGTCGTGCTCGATTGAGATCTTGTTGTGGTCGTAGAAGACGATGAGGTTGCCGAGCTGCTGGGTGCCGGCAAGCGAGGACGCCTCGCTGGTGATGCCCTCCTCGATATCGCCATCGGAGGCGATCACATAGATGAAGTGGTCGAACGGGCTGGTGCCCGGCGCGGCATCGGGGTCGAACAGGCCACGCTCGTAACGTGAGGCCATCGCCATGCCGACGGCCGAGGCCAGGCCCTGGCCCAGTGGGCCGGTGGTGATCTCCACGCCCCTGGTGTGCCCGTGCTCAGGGTGACCCGGGGTCTTGGATCCCCAGGTGCGCAGCGACTCGATATCGGAGAGCTCCAGCCCGAAGCCGCCCAGGTACAGCTGGATGTAGAGGGTCAGACTGCTGTGCCCGCAGGACAAGACGAACCGGTCGCGCCCCAGCCAGGCGGTGTCGGTCGGGTCATGACGCATGATCCGCTGGAACAGGGTGTAGGCCAGCGGCGCCAGGCTCATGGCTGTTCCGGGGTGACCGTTGCCAACCTTCTGCACCGCGTCGGCTGCCAGGACACGGGCCGTGTCCACGGCACGTGAGTCGACGTCGGTCCAGTCGTCGGGGTGGTGTGCCTGGGTCAGGGTGGAAATCTCTTCGAGCGTCGTCACGAAATCACTCCTGGCTTCGTCAGAACGGCTGGCAAGCTGGGCCCCTCCTCACCCTAGTGCGCGATGGTCGATTGCCGCAGGGTGCGCCCACCAGCGCACACCATTGGCCTTTCCGGAGCGTTACCCGCAGGTGAAGCATTACGCCACCGGTGGCCTCGTTGCGGTGGAATCGCCGTTAATCGACCCTTCGGTGCAGACCGGGTGGCACACCGGTCTACCATCCTCCGTAGTAGATGCAGTGGCGTTGCTGCCGAGTTCAAGGAGTGACCCGCGTGAGCGTTCGCGACGACGTTTCGCCGGGGCGGAGATCGCCCGCCCAGCGGCTGCGCCACCGGGTAGGCACCACGCTGCTGGGTTACGTCTCGCTGACGAAGCCCCGGGTGATCGAGCTGCTGCTCGTCACGACCATTCCAGCGATGCTGCTGGCCCACCGCGGCACGGTCGACCCGCTACTGATTCTCAACACCCTCGTCGGTGGCCTGCTGGCGGCCGCGGGCGCCAACACGCTGAACTGCGTGGCCGATGCCGATATCGACAAGGTGATGAAGCGAACCGCGCGCAGGCCCCTGGCCCGGGCGACCGTGCCGCGAAGCCATGCGCTGGTGTTCGGCCTGGCCCTGTCGGTGGGTTCGTTCTTCTGGCTGTGGTGGACGACGAACCTTCTGTCGGCTCATCTGGCGGCGGCCACCATCGCGTTCTACGTCTTCATCTACACGCTGCTGCTCAAGCGCCGCACCTCGCAGAACGTGGTGTGGGGCGGCGCGGCGGGCTGCATGCCGGTGATGATCGGCTGGTCGGCGGTCACCGACACCATCGCCTGGCCGGCGCTGGTGATGTTCGCGATCATCTTCTTCTGGACGCCGCCGCACACGTGGGCACTGGCCATGCGCTACAAGGACGACTACCGCGCCGCGGGTGTGCCGATGCTGCCTGCGGTCGCCACCGAACGGCAAGTGACCACACAGATCCTCGTCTACACCTGGCTGACGGTGCTCGCCACGCTGGCGCTGGCGCCGGCCGCCGGCTGGCTCTACGCGGCCGTGGCGGTGCTGGCCGGCGCCTGGTTCCTGGTGATGGCCCACCAACTCCATGCCGGTGTGCGCCGCGGTGACGCGGTCAAACCGCTGCGGTTGTTCCTGCAGTCGAACAACTATCTGGCGGTTGTGTTCTGTGCACTGGCGGTCGACTCGGCGATCGGGCTCCCCACGATTTTCGGCTAACCGCCCACGGTGCTCGGCCTGATCGCCGATAATGCAGGTCGGGGACCAATTGATCGCAACGTGTGACTTCTGACCCTACGGACGGGTTTGTCGCCCCGCGACGATGGGTATTAGGGGTAGATGAGCTGTCCAGGGGAGGGCCTTCGTAGATGAGCAGAGCATGTGCAGTGGTGTTGACGGATCGTGACGTCGACACCATCACCTACGACTTCTTGCACTCGCAGTATGTCGAGGACATCTACTCCTCGTGGTCGCTTGACCGGCGGCTGCAGACCTTCCTGCATCGCAGCGGGCTGGGCCGCGTCGCCGACGACGGAGACCTCCATGACCTGGTGCTCGACCGGGTCATGGCCTACATGAACGTTTCCGTAGTCCGGCCGTGATCGGCGCGCGTCACCACCAGGCGACCAGGTAAACCAGCGCGGCGCACGCGAATACAGTGGTCGACCACCCCATCACCATGACGGCGGTCCGCGGGCTGTCGGTGACGGCGCGTCCAGCGACGTGCCGAATCTCCGTGATCCGGTGTGCACGCCAACGTCCGAGAGTGACGATCAGCACCGCGAGAAGAATGGAGCCGATCGCCAACAGGATGCGCCCCACCTCGAACGCCTGGCCCTGTTTGATCAGCGCGAGCGCGCCGCTGACCAGTACGGCGGTGGCGCACCGTTCCCAGGACAGTTGAGTCCGCTCGGCCTGTAGCCCCGGCTGCGCTTCGGGTGCCGGCATATCAGGGCATCGGTGGCCGGAGAACAAGCACGACAAGCATCAGGACGGCCACTGCCAGAATCGCGCCGCTGAGCAGTGCGGGCAGCCGGGTGGGCGGCAGCTTGCCGCCCACCCGGCTCATCGCCGCCTGGACCTGCGACCAGCGTCGCACCGCCAGGGCCGCAAGCACGCCGCCACCGGCGACCAGCACCAGCCCCAGGCCGTGTCGGACACCGGGGATGCCAAACGACGGCAGAAACTGGACAACCGCGATCCCGCCGGCGATCAGCGCGAGTGCAGTGCGGATCCAGGCCAGAAACGTCCGTTCGTTGGCGAGGGTGAATCGGTAGTCCGGTTCCGCGTGGTCTGGTTCATCCATATCAGCCCGGGCAGCCTCAATTCTCCGACGGTGTCTGCGACGTCGCTGGACAACCACACCGGATTGGTCAGCGCCAGCATTGACCGTAACCGGCCGCGCGGGCAACGGCGGACTTCGACCCGCACAAAGTCGCTGCGGCCGGATGCTCCGGCCTGGGTGGTCCACCGCAGGCGCCCGACCCCGGAGCCGTCCACTCGGGTGTGCGCCGCCCGTCCCCTGGCGGTGACGACCACCATGTCGGTGCTCGGCGCGCCGTGGGCCGTGGCCTCGACTTCCACCGGTTCGCCGGGCGTGCAGACCAGGGTCTCGCCCGGACCCGCCTCCAGCGTGCGTCCGTCGATTGACGACGAGGCTCGAAGGTCGACGGTGACCGCGGCCGATTCGGCCAGGTATGAGCGGCCCCGGCGGAGCCCTTCGATCAGGTCGGCAGCCGTCGACGTGGCGGCGTGTACGACGGTGTGCAGTAATCCGACCGGCTGATGCGGGCCGTGCGAGTCGGAGCCCCCGACGGCCGCGATATGCCACCCACGGCGCAGTAGCCGATGCCAGATCCGCAGTGACACTTCGTCATCGAGGTTCCAGGTGCCGTTCCACACCTCGATCGCGTCCACGCCGCCGAAGCCGAACTCCCATGCCGAGCCGGGTAGCGGAACCGCCGGATGGGCGGCGACGACCATGCCGCCGGCTTGGCGCACGCCGTCGGCGTGCCGGCCGAACACCCGGTCCCGGGGAGCGTATCGCCAGTCCACCCAGTCATCGGGCGGCAGGCCGATGGCCAGCCAGTGGCCGTGCCGGGTGGTGACCTCCTCGCCGGGGAGGACCACCAGATCCCGGGCACAACCGGTCTCCCATGCGGTGTTGGCGGTGTTGGTGTTGTGGTCGGTCGAGGCAATGAAGTCCAGCCCGGCCCCGCGAGCGGCATCGGCCAGTTCGGCGGGCCAGTACTTGCCGTCGGAATGCACAGTGTGCAGGTGCAGATCACCCCGGTACCAGCCGGCGCCGCGGGCGCTGACGTGGTGCCGCTGCGGCGAGGAGTGCGTCATCTGGAGGGCCGAAGTGCCGAACTGCAGCGTGACTTGCGCCTGCCAGCCCATTCCCGCCGGGTTCAGTACCACCGGCCCGAGGGCCAGTGCCCACCGTCCCGGGTCGACCGGCCCGCGGCGGTAGCCCGGTGTCGCGCCGGTCGAAGACACCGTGAAGCCCGACCGGGCACCGCCCGACCATCCACGGAAGCCCTCGGCGTTGCCCGGCTCGTGGCCGGCCGCTCCAAAGATGCCGAGGTCGAGCACGTTTCGTGCGATCCCGGCGACCGAGAACTGGTCGTGGGCGGTGTCGACGGTGATACGGCCTACCCCGGCGGGAACGTCGAACGGCAGATACACCCACTGGTCGATACCGACGGGGAATCGCCCGCTGAAGCACAGCGAGATCGCCTCGGAGGTGACGGCGGTACCGGTCCTGTGCGCTGCCTGCAGTACCGACATCGTCGACCTCCTCGCGGGTGCAACCCCAGCATCGATGACGAGGGTGCAGCAGAGGGTTACGTCGACACGAACTCACGCCCTATGGCCGGCGACGATTGGGCGCGCAACACCAGCGCCTTCTCACTTCTTGGAGGAGCGACCGGCGATGTAGGTGCTGGCGATCACCATGATCGCGACGATGACGGCTATCAAGACCGCCGCTGTCGGCCAGTTCATGACTTCCCTCCTCTCGACTCCTGGGTCTCTGGGCTGGATTCGGCTAGGAATTGCGCGCGGGCAGTTCTCGCTTTCCGGTGTCCGACTGTAGCGACTACGCCCCGCCGGCTCCGGAGTGGAAAGACCCCGATCGCCGGGAGAACGGCCCGGTCCGATGGTTCAGGGCAGCAGGACGATCGAGCCGGTCGTCTTGCGGGCCTCCAGGTCGCGGTGCGCCCGGACGGCCTCGGCGAGCGCATAGTGTCCGCCGACGGTGACGACGATCGATCCCTCGGCGATCGCGTCGAGTAATTCCCCTGCACGCCAGGCAAATTCATCCGACGTCCGGGTGAAGTGTGCCAGGTTGGGCCTGGTGAGGTACACCGACCCGGCGGCGTTGAGTCGTTGCGGGTCCACTGGTGGCACCGGTCCGCTCGATGCGCCGAAGAGGGCCAGGGTGCCACGGACCGCCAGGCTTGCCAGGCTGGCGTCGAATGTCGAGCGGCCCACCCCGTCGTACGCGGCGGCCACACCGCGGCCCTCGGTCAGCTCGCGGATCTTGGCGCCGAACTCGGCGGGATCCTCGGGGTAGTCGAGCACCTCGACAGCCCCGGCCTGCCGGGAGAGCTCCGCTTTCTGCGGGGTGGACACGGTGGTGATGACGCACGCGCCCAGGCTGGTCGCCCACTGAGTCAGGATCAGCCCGACGCCGCCGGCGCCGGCATGCACGAGGAGGTAGTCGCGCGGCTGTACCTGGTAGACCGACTTGATCAGGTAATGGGCGGTCATTCCCTTGAGCAGCGTCGAGGCGATCGCGTCGGACTGCACGGCATCCGGGATGTAGGCCACGAAATCCGATGGGGCCGTGCAGTACTCGGCGTAGGCGCCGGCCGCGTTGGCCGTGACCACCCGGTCGCCGATCTTGATGGCGGCCACGTCGTCGCCGACCGCCGCCACGGTGCCGCACACCTCGGTGCCGACCACGAACGGCAGCTCGCGCGGGTACTGCCCGGAGCGGAAGTAGGTGTCGATGTAGTTGACGCCGATGGCGTCGGCTTGGATCAGAACCTCGCCGGGCCCGGGGGCGGGTTTCGGCTTCTCGACGTAATTCAGGACCTCGGGGCCGCCCGTCTCGGCGACTTCGATCGCATGCATGTCACTATCATCCCCGGTGTGAGGTCGGCATGAAGCTCGCACGCCCGGATGTCTTCCATCCCAAGATCGTGCTGGCCGGATGCCCGCAGTTGGTCGACGGTGACGGCGACGACGCGGGTCTGGTCGAAGCGTTGCGCGGGCGCGGGCTGCACGCGCGATGGATGTCCTGGGACGACCCCCGCACCGAGGACGCCGATCTGGTGATCCTGCGCGCCACATGGGACTACAGCGAGCGCCGTGAGGAATTCCTGGCCTGGGCCACCCGGGTGCGCAACCTCCTCAACGCCCCGCCCGTGGTGGCCTGGAACAGCGACAAGCGCTATCTGCAGGATCTGGCCACCGCCGGGGTGCCGACGGTGCCGTCCTCGTTCTTCGCACCCGGCGAAACGGTGCGGCTGCCGGGCGGGGAAGCCGAAGTGGTGGTCAAGCCGGCCATCGGGGCAGGCTCGATCGACGCCCGCCGCTTCACCGACCCGGCCGACGCGTCGGCGCATGCGGCGGCGCTGCAGGACGACGGACGCACCGTGCTCGTGCAGCCCTACGACGCTCGGATCGAGGACGGTGAGACCGCTCTGGTGTTCCTCGGCGGGCAGCAGTCCCACGCCTTCACCAAGGGCCCGATGCTGCCTCCGCAGGGCCGGCTGCCGCGACTGCACGGCTCAGGCACCTATGCAGAGGAGTCACTGGCCCCGGCCGACCCCGACTTCGAGGTGTGGGACATCGGCCACGCGGCACTCGCCGCGGCCTGCGCCCACCTGGGCATCGCAACCAGCGAACTGCTCTATGCGCGGGTCGACCTGATCGGCGCCGAGGACCCGCTGCTGCTCGAGCTCGAGCTCGTCGAGCCGGGGCTGGGCTGGCTGCAGCTGGACGACGACGCGCGGGATCTCGCTCAGCGGCAGTTCGCGTTGTGCGTGGAATCAGCTCTCGAGCGTCTTGGGCTCGGCCCGCTGTCGCATCGACGCCCATAGCGCCGCGGTGGCTGCGGTACAGGCCGCCGCACCCGCCACGTGCAGGGCCACCAGCGCGGCGGGCACCCCGGTGAAGAACTGCACCGCCCCGATCAGTCCCTGCGCCAGCACGAGCGCGATCAGCACGGCGAGCCGGCGCAGTACGAGCCGGGGGGCGTAGACGGCCATCAGCCCGGCTCCCAACCCGACGAGCAGGGTCAGATAGGCGATCAGCAGGGTCGAGTGCGTATGGACGAGGGTGAGGATCTCCACGTGCAGCCGGGGAACCGTGCGCTGCGGGCTCTTGTCGCCGGCGTGCGGACCCGCTGCGGTCACCAGTGTGCCGGTGACCAGGGTGGCCGCCAGTGCCAGCGCGCTCAAGAAAGTCAGCTGCCGCAATGGTTTCGGCACCAGCGTGGTGGGGGTGCCGCCATCGGGCTCGCCGATCTTGACGTAGAGCAGTGTCGCCAGCCAGACCATCGCCATCGAGGCCAGCAGGTGGATGGAGACGGTCCACCACAGCAGCCCGGTGCGCACCGTGATCCCACCGATCACCGCCTGCACAACGGTGGACGCCGGCATCAGCCAGGCATAGATCAGCACCTCGCGGCGCCGGCGGGCGCGGGTGACGGCCAGCACCGCCAGGATCGCGGTGATCACGACGGCGAACGTGATCAACCGATTGCCGAACTCGACCGCTTGATGAACGCGGGGAACTTCAGCGTGCGGCACCGGGACGAAGCTGCCGGGGAAACACTGCGGCCAGGTCGGACACCCCAGCCCAGAGGCAGTGACGCGGACGATCGCGCCGGTGACCGAGATGCCGCCCTGGGTCAGGATGACCAGCGCGGCGACGATCCGCTGGGTACGCGGGCTGGGCATCGGCAGCAGGTCGACCAGCCACTGGAAGAACCGTCCGACGGGCACGGCCCGATCGTAGAGGACGGCTAACTACGCCGTGTAGTAGGGATCCTCTTCCTCAGGTGAAGCGAAACCAGCGCAGGGCGGCCAGCGCCGACAGGCCGCCCCAGGCCACCAGGACGGCCAGGCCGAACCAGTCGACAGACAATGACAGCGCCTGCGACAAGGCCTCGGTCAGCGCCCCGGACGGGGTCAGCCGAGCCACCCATGACACCGCGTGCGGTATGGCGCTGGTCTCCAGGGTCAGCGCGCCGAGGCCGGCGAACACGAACCACAGCAGGTTGGCGACGGCCAGCACGATCTCGGCCCGCAGCGTCCCGCCGAGCAGCAGTCCCATCGCGGCGAAACCGGCGGTGCCCAACGCGATGATCACCGCGCCCAGCAGCAGTCCGGCCGGGTGGGGACGCCAGCCCAGCACCAGGCCGATGCCGCCGAGCAGGATCGCCTGCAGGAACACCACCGTCACCACCGCCAGCGCCTTGCCGGCGATGATGCCCCACACCGGCAGGGCGGTGGCTCCCAGCCGTTTGAGCGCGCCGTAGCGCCGGTCGAACGCCACCGCGATCGCCTGGCCGGTGAATGCGGTGGAGATCACCGCCAGGGCCATGATCGCCGGGACGAAGATCCCGACCCGATGCGGGCCGAACGAGCCCAGCGGCAGCAGGGTGAGCCCGATGAGCAGCATGATCGGGATGAACATCGTCAGTAGCAGCTGTTCGCCGTTGCGCAGCAGCAGCTTCAGTTCCAGCCCGTACTGGGCGGCCAGCATCCGCACGACGGTGTTGGGGTGCGGATCGGGGGTGAACGTCCCGGCGGGGAAGAGGTCTGTCATGACCGCAGCTCCTTCCCGGTGAGGTCGAGAAACACGTCTTCGAGGCTGCGCTGCTCGACGCGTACGTCAGTGGCCAGCACGTTGAGCCGCGCGCACCAGGCGGTCACGGTGGCCAGCACCTGTGGGTCGATCTTCCCTTCGACGAGATACTCGCCGAGCGAGGCCTCCCGGGCCGAGTAGTTCTCCGGCAGCGCGGAAATCAGCAGTGACAGGTCCAGCCGTCGTGGGGCGGTGAACCGCAGCTGGTCCTGGGCGCCGCTTCGCATCAGCTCGGCGGGCGTGCCGGCGGCCACGGCCCTGCCGTGGTCGATGATGATGATCCGGTCGGCCAGCTCCTCGGCCTCCTTGAGCTGGTGGGTGGTCAGCACCACGGTCACTCCGTCGCGCCGCAGGGCGTCGATGAGCTCCCAGACCACCAGCCGCGCGTGGGCGTCCATACCCGCGGTCGGCTCGTCGAGAAACACCAGCTGGGGGCGTCCCACCAGGGCGCACGCCAGGGCCAGCCGTTGCTGTTGGCCACCGGAGAGCCGCCGATAGGTGGTGCGGGCGGCTTCGGTCAGTCCGAGGGTTTCCAAGAGCCAGTGCGGGTCGAGGGGATTGGCAGCGTAGGACGCGACGAGGTTGAGCATCTCGCCGGCGCGCGCTGCCGGATAGCCTCCGCCGCCCTGCAGCATCACCCCGATGCGCTCGCGCACCCGGGCGTTTTCGGCGACCGGATCGAGGCCGAGTACCTCGATCGTGCCGGCGTCGGGCCGAACGAATCCCTCGCACATCTCGACGGTGGTGGTTTTGCCCGCTCCGTTGGGCCCGAGCAGTGCCAATACCTCGGCTTCGAGTACGTCCAGATTCAGGTCGCAGACCGCGGTCGTCGAACCGTAGCGTTTGGATACCCCGCGCAACCGCACGGGGATTTCGGAGCCTGACCTCACGGGGACTCAGCGTAGGCGTCGGGCGCCGGGCTGGGCTCAGGCGGCCGCGGGGACGGTGCGGTCACGGGCGTCGGGTCGGTCTGTTGCCCGCTGTAACTCTCGTCGGTCCCGGGAACGCGTCGCCACGGCAACCGGTTGAACGTCACGGCGATGAGCAGCAGCACGATGACGGTGCTGGCCAACGTGGCGTCGATGATCTGGAACAGCGCGAACCTGTCGCCGTTGGCGGTGGGACCGAAGATGCCGACGACCAGCGACACGGCGATCGCCGCGATGCGGAACCCGGGTCGGGTGGCCCAGGCGGCCAGCGGGATGATCGCCCACAGCAGGTACCACGGTTGCACGACGGGGAACAGCAGCACCGTGGCGCCCAGTGCGACACCGAGGCCACCGACGGGGTTCAGCCGCCCACGCAGCACGGCCAGCAGCAGCCAGGTGACCGTTACCGTGATGATCAGCACGCCGATCCCGCGGGTCAACGACAGCACGGCCGTCGTGTGGTCGCCCAGACCGAGCAGGATCCCGACCTGCCCGGTGCCGAGCGCCAGCAGGGTCGGCGGCGACATCCAGCTGCGTACGACGTTGGCGGTGCCCAGGGTGAAGATCCAGCCGAAACCGAGGTTGCTGGCCCACCCGATGATCGCCATGACTGCCAGTGACAGCGTGGTCATCAGCACGCTGGCCAGTAGGAACGTTTTCACCGAGCTGCCCCAGCGGTGGGCCAGCGCCATTGTCACGAATCCCAGTGCCAGCAGCCCCGGCAGCTTGACCTGCGAGGACATCGTGATGAGCACGGCTCCGCCGAACAGCATGCCCAGTGGCGCCCATCGGGCCCACTGGTCACGGGTGCGGGGCCAGTGCGGTGGTCGGGGTAGCAGTGCGCCCGGGTGGCCGATCCCGCGCAGGGCGAATTCGGTGCCCGTCAGCATCAGGCCCAGCATCAGTGCCTCGTTGTGGATCCCCGCCACCAGGTGCATCAGGAGAAGCGGGTTGGCCGCACCGAGCCAGAGCGCACTGACCTCGGCCACCCCGCAGCGGCGGGCCAGCCGCGGGGTGGCCCACACGATCATTCCGACACCGATCAGCACGACCACCCGGTGGCACAGCACCGCCGCGACGATGTTCTCTCCGGTCAGCGCCGAGATGCCCCGGCCGATCCACAGGAACAGGGGCCCGTAGGGCGCCGGTGTGTCGCGCCACAGGCTGGGTACCGACAGCGTGAACACGTGATCCAGGCCGAGTCCGGGTGCCGGGCCGACCTTGTAGGGGTCGAGCCCGATCCGGGTGATCTGGCTCTGGGCCAGATAGGAGTAGACGTCCTTGCTGTACATCGGTGGCGCGATCAACAGCGGCAATATCCACAACAGCAGTGTGTGGTCGAGTTGGCTGCGTGACATGCGGCGGCTGCCCAGCGCGAAGCGGCCGAGCATCAGCCATGCCAGCGCCATCATCACCGCACCGGTGGTGGTCATGGTCAGCGAGACGGTTTGGATGCGGGAGGGCAGGTTGAGCAGCCGCACCCCGAATGTCGGGTCCTGCACCACCGGTCGCGCACCGGCGCCGAGCGCCCCGATGCCCATCAGCACGGTGCCGGTGGCGCCGAACATCCGAGTGCGCCGCATCGCGCGCAGTTCGGCGTCGTTGAGCGGGTGGCCGACCGTCCGCTCGTCGCCGTGCAACCGGGCGATCGACGAGCTCAGCGAGTGCTGGCGGGCTGCCATCACAGCACTCTAACCGCCGAGGATGCTGACACCCTGGCAGCTGAGGGTGCCCTGGCTGGACCTGTTCGCCGAATTGCGTCACACTGGTGTTGTGAAAATCCCGTCCGGTGTGTATCCGGTGGCCGTTGCCGGCCCGGCGACCCAGGACGGGCACACTCGGCGCGCCATCGTGCGGTTGCTGCTGGAGTCGGGATCGATCACCGCCGGTGAGATCGGCCGTCGGCTGGGTATCTCGGCGGCCGGTGTGCGGCGGCATCTCGACGCACTCATCGACGCCGGCGATGCCGAGGCCAACGCCCCGGCGGCCTGGCAGCAGGTCGGCAGGGGCCGTCCGGCCAAGCGCTATCGGCTGACCTCTGCCGGTCGGGCCAAACTCGAGCACACCTACGACGATCTCGCCTCGGCCGCGATGCGGCAGCTGCGCGAGATCGGCGGCGACGAAGCGGTGCGGTCATTCGCCCGCCGGCGGATCGACACGGTCCTGTCGGGGGTCGAGGCCGCCGCATCCGACGGCGACGCCGACGTGGGGGCTGCCGCCGACCGCGTTGCCGAGGCGTTGAACGACGCCGGCTACGCCACCACGACGACCCGGGTCGGGGGACCGATCCGGGGTATCCAGATCTGCCAGCATCACTGTCCGGTGTCGCATGTCGCCGAGGAATTCCCCGAGCTGTGCGAGGCCGAGTTGCAGGCGATGGCAGAGTTGTTGGGCACTCACGTGCAGCGGTTGGCGACCATCGTCAACGGTGACTGTGCCTGTACCACCCACGTACCGCTCGCGCCGGTACACACCTAGACCGCCACACCCTTCGGTGCTCTGCCCGCGCCGAAGCCGCCACGACCGCACTAAGGAGCGTCGCCATGACACTCACACCGGAAGCCAAGCCGGCCGAGCCGCTGTCCCAGGAGGAGGCGATCGCTTCGCTGGGCCACTACGGCTACGGCTGGGCGGACTCCGACATCGCGGGCGCCAGCGCGCAGCGGGGTTTGTCCGAAGCCGTGGTGCGTGACATCTCGGCGAAGAAGAACGAGCCGGAGTGGATGCTGAACAACCGGCTCAAGGCGCTTCGCACCTTCGACAAGAAACCGATGCCGGTCTGGGGTTCGAACCTCAAGGGCATCGACTTCGACAACATCAAGTACTTCGTGCGTTCCACCGAGAAGCAGGCTGCCTCGTGGGAGGACCTGCCGGAGGACATCCGCAACACCTACGACAGGCTGGGTATTCCGGAGGCGGAGAAGCAGAGGCTCGTCGCGGGCGTGGCCGCCCAGTACGAGAGTGAGGTCGTCTACCACCAGATCCGCGAGGACCTGGAGGCCCAGGGCGTGATCTTCCTCGATACCGACACCGGTCTGCGGGAGCACCCGGAGATCTTCAAACAGTACTTCGGCACCGTCATCCCGGCCGGTGACAACAAATTCTCGGCGCTCAACACCGCGGTGTGGTCCGGCGGCTCGTTCATCTACGTGCCGCCGGGCGTGCAGGTCGACATCCCGCTACAGGCCTACTTCCGGATCAACACCGAGAACATGGGTCAGTTCGAACGGACGTTGATCATCGTCGACGAGGGCGCCTACGTGCACTACGTCGAGGGGTGTACCGCCCCGATCTACAAGAGCGATTCGCTGCACTCGGCCGTCGTCGAGATCATCGTCAAACCCGGTGGCCGGTGCCGCTACACGACGATTCAGAACTGGTCGAACAACGTCTACAACCTGGTGACCAAGCGTGCCCGCGCCGAGGCGGGCGCCACCATGGAGTGGATCGACGGCAATATCGGCTCCAAGGTCACGATGAAGTACCCGGCAGTGTGGATGACCGGTGAGCACGCCAAGGGCGAGGTGCTCTCGGTGGCGTTCGCCGGCGAGGGCCAGCATCAGGACACCGGTGCCAAGATGCTGCACCTGGCTCCCAACACGTCGAGCAATATCGTCTCCAAGTCGGTGGCCCGCGGCGGTGGCCGCGCTTCCTACCGCGGCCTGGTCCAGGTCAACAAGGGTGCGCACGGGTCCCGTGCAAGCGTGAAATGTGATGCGCTGCTTGTTGATACGGTCAGCCGCAGCGACACCTACCCCTATGTGGACATCCGTGAGGACGATGTCGTGATGGGGCACGAGGCCACGGTGTCCAAGGTCAGCGACGACCAGTTGTTCTACCTGATGAGCCGTGGGATGACCGAGGACGAGGCGATGGCGATGGTGGTGCGCGGCTTCGTCGAGCCGATCGCCAAGGAACTGCCGATGGAGTACGCGCTGGAGCTCAACCGGCTGATCGAGCTGCAGATGGAAGGTGCGGTCGGCTAGGTGAGGCGAGTGAAGCGACGGGGTTTGACACAGTGACCAACATGACTGAGGCAGTAGAGGGTTCGACCCTCGCTGCCATGAATAAGGGTGAGCAGTTCGCGTCGTTCGACGTCGACGCCTTCGAGGTACCCGGCGGGCGCGACGAGATCTGGCGGTTCACGCCGCTCAAGCGGCTGCGTGGGCTGCACGACGGCTCCGCACCCGCCACCGGCAGCGCACAGATCAGCGTCTCGGAGCGGGCCGGTGTGGCGGTGGAGACCGTCCGCCGAGGCGACCGGCGCCTCGGCGAAGCCGGTGCGCCCACGGACCGCGTTGCCGCCCAGGCATTCTCGTCGTTCAACTCGGCGACGGTGGTGACCGTCGCGCGCGACACCGAAGTCACCGAGCCCATCGAGATCACCATCGACGGACCCGGCGAAGGCGCGGTGGCCTATGGACACCTGCAGATCCGGGTCGAGGAACTGTCGCGGGCCATCGTCGTGGTGGACCTGCGCGGCAGCGGAGCCTACGCCGACAACGTCGAGATCATCGTCGGTGACTCGGCGGGACTCGGCGTGATCTGGATCGCGGACTGGGCCGACGACACGGTCCACGTCAGCTCGCATCACGTCCGGCTGGGCAAAGACGCGGTGCTGGGCAACGTCAACGTCACGCTCGGCGGCGACGTCGTGCGGACCACGACGGCGGTGCGATTCACCGGCCCCGGCGGCAACGCCCAGCTGCTGGGCACCTACTTCGCCGACGAAGGACAGCATTTCGAGTCCCGGCTGCTGGTCGACCACTCACAGCCGAACTGCAAATCCGACGTGCTCTACAAGGGCGCGCTGCAGGGGGACCCGGCTTCGTCCAAGCCGGAGGCCCACACGGTGTGGGTCGGCGATGTGCTGATCCGCGCCGAAGCCACCGGCACCGACACCTTCGAGGTGAACCGCAACCTGCTGCTGACCGACGGTGCCCGCGCCGATTCGGTACCCAACCTGGAGATCGAGACCGGCGAAATCGTCGGCGCGGGTCACGCCAGCGCCACGGGACGTTTCGACGAGGAGCAACTGTTCTACCTGCGGGCTCGCGGCATCCCGGAGGATCAGGCCCGCCGCCTGGTGGTGCGCGGTTTCTTCGGGGAGATCATCTCGAAGATCGCCGTGCCCGCGGTGCGGGAGCGCCTGACCGAAGCCATCGAACACGAACTAGCCATCACCGAAGCGAGAACACAGTGACCACCCTGGAAATCAAGGACCTTCACGTCAGCGTCGACGACCCGAACGCCGCCGAGGGCGATAACCAGACCGAGATCCTCAGAGGCGTGAACCTGACCGTGACGTCGGGGGAGACGCACGCCGTCATGGGCCCCAACGGTTCTGGCAAGTCGACGCTGTCCTACTCGATCGCCGGCCACCCCAAGTATCACGTCACCTCGGGGTCGATCACCCTCGACGGTGTCGACGTGCTGGCGATGAGCGTGGACGAGCGTGCGCGGGCCGGGCTGTTTCTGGCCATGCAGTACCCGGTCGAGGTTCCCGGTGTGTCGATGTCGAATTTCCTGCGTACCGCGGCGACCGCGGTGCGCGGCGAGGCGCCCAAGCTGCGGCACTGGGTCAAGGAGGTCAAGGCCGCGATGGCCGATCTCGGCATCGATCCGCAGTTCGCCGAACGAAGCGTCAACGAAGGCTTCTCCGGCGGCGAGAAGAAGCGCCACGAGATCCTGCAGCTGGGTCTGCTGAAACCCAAGATCGCCATCCTCGACGAGACCGACTCCGGCCTGGACGTCGATGCGCTGCGTGTCGTCTCCGAGGGTGTCAACCGCTACGCGGAGGCGGAGCACGCAGGCATTGTCCTGATCACCCACTACACACGCATCCTGCGTTACATCCATCCGCAGTTCGTGCACGTCTTCGTCGACGGCAGGATCGTCGAGTCCGGTGGTCCCGAACTTGCCGACGAGCTCGAGGAGAACGGCTACGTGCGGTTCACCCAGCAGGCCGCGGCCACTTCTTCGTAGGGGAGCGTGACGATGACCGCCTCGGTGGACTTCGATGTCACGGCCATCCGCGCCGACTTCCCGATCCTGGATCGGGTGATGCGGGGTGGCCAACGGCTGGCCTACCTGGATTCCGGGGCGACATCGCAGAAGCCGCTGCAGGTGCTCGACGCCGAGCGTCATTTCCTGACCACTTCCTACGGTGCGGTGCATCGCGGCGCGCATCAACTGATGGAGGAGTCCACCGACGCCTATGAACAGGGCCGCGCCGACATCGCGGCGTTCGTCGGTGTGGCGCCCGACGAGCTGGTGTTCACCAAGAACGCCACCGAGGCGCTGAACCTGGTGGCCTACGTGCTGGGCGACGACCGGTTCGAGCGTGCGGTCGGACCCGGCGACGTCATCGTCACCACCGAGCTCGAGCACCACGCCAATCTTATCCCGTGGCAGGAGCTGGCCCGGCGCACCGGCGCCACCCTGCAGTGGTACGGAGTCACCGAGGACGGGCATATCGACCTCGACTCACTGCAGTTGGATGAGCGGGTCAAAGTCGTTGCCTTCACCCATCATTCGAATGTGACCGGTGCAGGTGTCGCGGTGGAGGAGATGGTGAAGCGGGCCAGGGCGGTCGGTGCGCTGACGGTGCTGGACGCGTGCCAGTCGGTGCCGCATCAGCCGGTCGACTTCGGCGCCCTCGACATTGATTTTGCGGCGTTCTCGGGCCACAAGATGCTCGGTCCCACCGGAATCGGTGCGCTCTATGGGCGGGCTGAACTGCTCGCGACGCTACCGCCGTTCTTGACCGGCGGTTCGATGATCGAGACCGTGACGATGGAGGGCGCCACCTACGCGCCCCCGCCGCAGCGTTTCGAGGCCGGCACTCAGATGATCTCGCAGGTGGTCGGATTAGCCGCTGCGGCAAGGTATCTCAGCGATATTGGAATGACTGCGGTGGAAGCGCACGAACACCGTTTGGTCACTGCGACCCTCGAAGGCCTGGCCACGATTCCCGGTGTTCGCATCCTCGGGCCGACCGAGCCGTCGGCGCGCATGTCGCCGGTGGCCTTCGTGGTCGACGGTGTGCATGCCCACGACGTCGGGCAGGTGCTCGACGACGATGGGGTGGCGGTGCGGGTCGGGCACCACTGCGCGTGGCCCCTGCATCGCCGTTTCGGTGTCGCGGCCACCGTTCGGGCCTCGTTCGGCGTGTACAACACTCTTGACGAGGTGGACCGGCTGATCGCCGGCGTGCGCCGGGCCATCGAGTTCTTTGGAGATTGAGTGCGACTCGAGCAGATGTACCAGGAAGTGATCCTGGACCACTACAAGCACCCGCACCACCGTGGGCTGCGGGAGCCGTTCGGCGCCGAAGTGCACCACGTCAATCCGACGTGTGGCGATGAGGTGACGCTGCGGGTCGCATTGTCCGACGACGGGGAACGCGTCGCCGACGTTTCCTATGACGGTCAGGGCTGCTCGATCAGCCAGGCCGCGACCTCGGTGCTGACCGACCAGGTGATCGGCCAGACGGTCGGGGATGCGCTCAAGACCGTGGCGGCGTTCACCGAGATGGTGTCGTCCCGCGGGACCATCGAAGGCGATGAGGACATGCTCGGCGACGGGGTGGCCTTCGCCGGGGTGTCGAAGTATCCGGCACGTGTGAAATGTGCGCTGCTGGGCTGGATGGCCTTCAAGGATGCGCTGGCGCAGGCCTCACACGAAGTACCTCTAGGAGACAAGCGATGAGCGATACGGCTGTGCCCAGCGACGAGCTGCTTGCCGAGGTCGAGGAGGCGATGCACGACGTCGTGGATCCCGAGCTGGGGATCAACGTCGTCGATCTGGGGTTGGTCTACGGGATCAACGTGGCGAAGGGCGACGCGGGCACCGTGGCACTGATCGACATGACCCTGACCTCGGCGGCCTGCCCGCTCACCGATGTCATCGAAGACCAGACCCTCACCGCGCTGGTGGGAGCCGGCCTGGTCAGCGAGATCAAGATCAACTGGGTGTGGAATCCGCCGTGGGGGCCCGACAAGATCACCGACGACGGTCGCGAGCAGTTGCGCGCCCTCGGCTTCACCGTCTAGCACCCCCGATGAGCGAAACCGTCGTCGCGACCCGGCGCCTGCTTCACGGGATCGCCGAGAACTTCATCGCCGGCCCGCAGTACCGCGTGGCGGGGACCATTCGGCTGGCAGCCCGCCCGGACGGATTCACCGGCACGGCACTGTCGGTCGCGGTCAGCGGCACGAGACTGGACTGGCCCGGAGGCGGTGCCCCGCTGGCCGGCCCGGTGGGTGGGCTGGTCCGGGCGTCCGGTCTCGACGTCGGCCCACCACCCCCCGACGTCTATCACGCCACGGCTCCGTTGGGCGCCGACACCGTTCTGGAGATCGACCCCGAGGCGGCCGACGTGGTGTACCGGAGCCTGTACGCTGGGGCAGAGGCAATCAAAACTGTTGTCTGCGAAAGCACTCCGGTGTTGTGGCCGGAGCACTTCGATGTTGCGGCCAGTCGGAACGAAGTCAACTACGGCGTATCGGCCGGCGACGACTTCCACCCATTGCCCTACGCCTACGTCGGGCCCTGGGACTTCACGACTACACCGCGCACCGGGCCGCTGTGGAACGCCCCCTTCGGGGCGTTGCACGCACTGGGCATCTCCGCCGACGTCGACGTCCTCGCCGCCGAGATCGGCGAGTTCTTCCGCCGAGCGCAGACGCAGCTGTAGCTGCGTCGTGAACATCGTGCAGCCAGCGGTGATTCCGGTGTCGGACGTGACTCTTCTGACATCCACGGTGCCGCGGGAGGCAGCGTGCCGGCGCGTAGCGTAGTTGCGATGCGACTCGTCATTGCCGGTGGTCATGGACAGATCGCCCGTAGCCTGGAGCGGCTGCTGGCGGCTCGGGGCGATCAGACGGTGGCCATCATCGGCAACCCGGCGCAGGCCGACGAGGTGGCCGCCACGGGTGCCGAGCCCGTGGTCTGTGATCTGGAGAGCGCCGCTGTCGACGATGTGGCGAAGATCCTGACGTCGGCGGACGCGCTGGTCTTCGCCGCGGGAACCGGGCATGTCACGCTGGCTGCGACCACTCCCGCCGGCAGCGTCACCCGCGACGACGTGGCGACCGTCATCGCCGCGCGGCTGGACACGCCGCGCACGGCCGGGCTCACCGTGGAGCTGATCGGCGGGCAAACGCCGATCGCCGAGGCCGTGCGCCGGGCTGTTGAGCTGTGACAGTCACCGATGCGCGGAGTCGATGGGCTAAGTGCTGGAACCGCCGGCTCACCGTCTGATCCAAGAGCCTCAGACTGCTTCGCGCGGATCGCGGCGGCGCTTGGCCTCCAACCGGTGCCACGTCCACCAGAACACCAGCGCGGCGACCACGGAACCGGCAAACGCCAACGACTGAGCGGCGAGATAGAGGTTCCACTGGCCGACCTTCTTGAACGGTCCGTCTTGCCAGCCGGCGGCCATCAGGACGGTCCCGGAAGCCAGGGCGGCGGTGCCGACAACGGCGGTGACCGCCACAAAGAGCGTGCGCAGGGTGTACCGTGCCGCGCCCGGGGAAGCCACCGCGCGCACCCGGTCCGTCCGACCGAGCAGGTACGAGGCGGCGCAGGCCACCACTAGTGCCACCGCGTCGGCGGCGAGGGTGTCCGAAAGCCGGTGTGCTCGTGCGACGATCGTGAACGCGCCCATGCCCACCGCCCAGGTGAGCGCGAAGAACATCACGACACCGCGATATCGGTAGGGAACAACCAGCAACAAAGCGAAAAGCAGCGTCATCGCCACCGTGGTATGCCCGCTGGGCAGGGTGTTCTCCATGTGTCTGGTTGCTATGAGCGAGAGGTCGGGCCGCGGGAGCACGAAGTGTTTGAGTATCTGGGTGATCGCCTGGCCCACCAGGATGATCGACACGCCCGCCGCCGCCAGAACTCTTTGGCGGCGCAGCAGCCCGATCAGGGCCACCACAAGAGTCGCCACGGCCACTGAGGACAGCGTGATCAGCCCCATGTAGTCATCGCCCATCTCGTGTTGCTCGGAATCGGCTTCGTTAGCGCCACGAAACGCCGCGTTCTCGATCGTCTGTCCAGTGACGGTCTGTGCCGAGATCCAGTACACCGCGGCTCCGAACATCACCGCGACGATCAGCACGAACATCCATCGGCGTTGCGCGCGCCGCAGCCGACGCGCTGTGTCGTTCGGAGTGGATGCCGGTTGAACGTGCCTGGGCAGTTGTCGATCGAGCCGCCATTGGCCGGACGGTTGTTGGACTGGACGGTGCTGGTTGGCGCCCTGCGAGGTGGTCCACTGGGGCGAAGCCCGATCGGGTATCACGAGTCGGTAGTCCTTCCCCCGGAGCACTGTCACATCGGACCGCTTCCATTGTTACCTGCCCGGGTCGATGTGGCGCGCAACCGCCACTCGCGGCTACCCGTGCAGGTGCCCGAACTGCCGGAATTCGTGGCGGCAATGCCGCCACGGTCCTCTCGAAAGGACATATCCGCGGCGAATTTTGAACAATTGCCGGGTGACATCGTCGATTGTTGAATGCGGCCTATTGGCCTTGTGTGACCGTGCATTCAGGAAAGCCGCTCAATCCGGTACTTCCTGGCCCTGGTAGCCGTGCTGCCCTGTTGGGAATATGGTCGGTGTGACCAATCGTTAGGAGAAACGTGGCTACCCAGGACCTCACTGCACAGAACTTCAATGAGACGGTCACCGGCAACGACATCGTGCTGGTGGACTTCTGGGCATCGTGGTGCGGACCCTGCCGCGCCTTCGCGCCGACTTTCTCGGCCTCCTCGGAGCAGCATCCCGACGTTGTCTTCGGCAAGGTCGACACCGAGGCTGAGCAGCAGCTCGCCGCCGCCGCCGAGATCCGGTCGATCCCGACGCTGATGGCGTTCAAGAAGGGCAAGTTGATCTTCAACCAGGCCGGCGCACTGCCGCCGGCCGCGCTCGAAGACCTCATCAGCCAGGTCAAGGAGTTCGACGTCGACGCGGCGATCGCCGCGCAGTCCACCGACGACTAGCGGAAGCCCGCTACCACGTCGCTTCGCTCCGATCCGCGGGGGCGACGCGATAACGTGCATCCGTGCATCGTGACTCTGGTCTCGTCCTCGTCGAGCATCCCCGGCCGCACGTCGCCCTGGTCACTCTGAACCGGCCCGAGCGAATGAATTCCATGGCGTTCGACGTCATGGTGCCGCTCAAGGACGTTCTGTCGGAGCTGACCCACGACAACTCGGTCCGGGTGGTTGTGCTCACCGGCGCCGGCCGCGGTTTTTCGTCGGGAGCCGACCACAAGTCCGCCGGCTCGGTGCCGCACGTCGCCGGACTGACCCGCCCGTCGTACGGGCTGCGGTCGATGGAGCTGCTCGACGATGTGATCCTCGCCATGCGTCGGCTGCACCAACCGGTCATCGCCGCAGTCAACGGCGCAGCGATCGGCGGCGGGTTGTGCCTGGCGTTGGCCGCCGACATCAGGGTGGCCGCCGGCGACGCCTACTTCCGCGCCGCCGGCATCAACAACGGGCTGACCGCCAGTGAGCTGGGGCTGAGCTACCTGTTGCCGCGGGCGATCGGCTCGTCGCGGGCATTCGAGATCATGTTGACCGGGCGCGATGTCGACGCGGCCGAGGCGGAGCGGATCGGCCTGGTATCACAGCAGGTGCCCGCCGAAGACCTGTTGTCCACCTGCTACGGCATCGCCGATCGGATCGCGGCTTTCTCGCGACCGGGAACCGAGTTGACCAAGCGCACGCTGTGGACTGGACTGGAGGCCAGTACCCTGGAGGGACACATGCAGGCCGAGGGCCTAGGGCAGCTCTATGTGCGCCTGCTCACCGCCAACTTCGAAGAGGCGGTCGCTGCGCGCGCCGAGAAGCGGGCCCCCGTCTTCACCGACGACAAGTAGCCGGTGACAGGCAAGTAGTAGCGGCAGGGCCCCGGGGCCGAAGCGACGCGGGCGAGAAGGAGAGCAGCATCGTGATCACCGCAACGGACCTGGAGGTCCGCGCCGGGGCGCGCACGCTGCTGTTCACCGAGGGCACCGCGTTGCGGGTCCAGCCCGGTGATCGAATCGGCCTGGTCGGCCGCAACGGCGCGGGCAAGACGACGACGATGCGGATCCTGGCCGGGGAGGGCGAACCCTACGCCGGCACCGTCGTGCGCACCGGGGAGATCGGCTATCTGCCGCAGGATCCGCGAGAAGGTGACCTCGATGTCCTCGCCCGCGACCGGGTGCTGTCCGCGCGTGGACTGGATGTCCTGCTGTCCGACCTGGAGAAGCAGCAGGCACTGATGGCCGAGGTTGTCGACGAGGCGGCGCGCGACAAGGCGGTTCGTCGCTACGGCCAGCTCGAAGAGCAGTTCGCGGCGCTGGGAGGCTATGCCGCCGAAAGTCAGGCCGGACGTATCTGCGCAAGCCTCGGCCTGCCGGAGCGAATCCTGACCCAGCAGTTGCGCACATTGTCGGGCGGCCAGCGGCGGCGAGTCGAGTTGGCCCGGATCCTGTTCGCCGCATCAGAGGGCGGCGCCGGGGCCGGAGCTAATTCTGCGACCACGCTGCTGCTCGACGAGCCCACCAACCACCTCGACGCGGATTCGATCGCCTGGCTGCGCGAATTCCTCAAGGCCCACACCGGCGGGCTGGTGATCATCAGCCACAACGTCGACCTGCTCGCCGATGTGGTCAACCGGGTGTGGTTCCTCGATGCGGTGCGCGGCGAGGTCGACGTCTACAACATGGGATGGCAGAAGTACCTCGACGCGCGCGCGACCGACGAACAGCGCCGCCGCCGCGAGCGCGCCAACGCCGAGCGCAAAGCGTCGGCGCTGCGTTCCCAAGCAGCCAAGATGGGCGCCAAGGCGACCAAAGCCGTTGCAGCGCAGAACATGTTGCGGCGGGCAGAGCGAATGATGGCTGCCCTCGACGAAGAACGCGTGGCCGACAAGGTGGCCAGGATCAAGTTTCCGACCCCCGCGCCGTGCGGTCGTACCCCGCTGGTGGCCAAGGGGCTGACCAAAACCTACGGCTCACTGGAGGTGTTCACCGGGGTCGACCTGGCTATCGACCGGGGTTCGCGGGTGGTCGTGCTGGGTCTCAACGGCGCCGGCAAGACCACCCTGCTGCGGCTGCTGGTCGGTGCGGAAATCCCCGACGCGGGTGCGCTGGAACCCGGGCACGGGCTCAAGATCGGTTATTTCGCACAGGAACACGACACCCTGGACAACAACGCGACTGTGTGGGAGAACATCCGGCACGCCGCACCCGATACCGGGGAGCAGGATCTGCGTGGGCTGCTCGGCGCGTTCATGTTCAGCGGTCCACAGCTCGACCAGACCGCCGGCACGCTGTCCGGTGGCGAGAAGACCCGCCTGGCGCTGGCGGGGCTGGTGGCGTCGACGGCCAACGTGCTGCTGCTCGACGAGCCGACCAACAACCTCGATCCCGCCTCGCGCGAGCAGGTGCTCGACGCGCTCCGGAGCTATGTCGGCGCGGTCGTGCTGGTGACGCACGACCCTGGCGCGGCCGAGGCGCTCGACCCGCAGCGCGTGGTCCTGCTTCCCGACGGCACCGAAGATTACTGGTCAGAGGAGTATCGGGATCTGATCGAGCTCGCCTGACAACTGGCACAGACCATTTCGGTGAATCTGGCCACACCGCGGGTGAGCGCTCCTAGTCTGTCTGCAACAGGGGCCCACTGACCGGGGAGGCGTCGATGAGGAAACCCAACAAGGCTCGCGATGAGCTGATGGACGATCTGCGTAGTGCCTACGAGGAGGGTGCGAGTATCCGCACCCTGGTAGCGACGACGGGGCGGTCGTACGGTTCGATCCATGCCATGTTGCGCGAGTCGGGCACGACGATGCGCAGCCGCGGCGGACCCAACCACCGCACCCGCGCCAGCGCCTAGCGGCCCCTTCGGCTCACGGGGGTGGATTAGCCCCGTACCGAGTCCTCGACCAAATCGAGAACCGCCGAGAGCCGCTCGGGATCTTCGCCCGCGGCGAGGCGGGCGACCAGCCCGTCGAGCACCAGATCGAGGTAGCACTGCAGCACATCGCTGGGCACGTCGTCGCGCAGTCGTCCCGCCTGTTTCTGCCGCCGTAGCCGATCGGTGGTGGCAGCCGACAACTCCGCCGAGCGTTCGGCCCAACCCCGGTGGAACTCCGGGTCGTTGCGCAACTTGCGCGCGATCTCCAACCTCGTGGCCAGCCAGTCGAACTGGTCGGGCGCGGCAAGCAGGTCGCGCATGACCTGGATCAGGCCCTCCCGTGCCGCGACCTCGGCCATCCGGGCGGCGTCCTCTCGAGCGAGCTCGAAGAACAACGTGTCCTTGTCACGGAAGTGGTGGAAGATCGCACCACGCGACAGTCCGATCGTCTGTTCCAGGCGGCGCACCGTCGCCTTGTCGTAGCCGTACTCGGCAAAACAGCGGCGCGCACCGTCGAGGATTTGGCGGCGGCGGGCCGCCAAATGGTCCTCGCTGACCCGGGGCATGTTCTTGCGACCGGCTCTCGCGCGGGGGCTAGCCGGCCCGCAGCATGTTGCGCAGCACGTACTGCAGGATTCCGCCGTTGCGGTAGTAGTCGGCCTCGCCGGGGGTGTCGATGCGCACCACCGCGTCGAACTCGATGGCGCTTCCGTCGGGCTTGGTTGCCTTGACGTGCACCGTCTTTGGGGTCTTGGCGGTGTTGAGTTCCTCGATGCCGGTGATGTCGTAGGTCTCTGTGCCGTCGAGCTTGAGCGAGGCCGCCGACTCGCCGGGGGGGAACTGCAGCGGGATGACGCCCATGCCGATCAGGTTGGAGCGGTGGATGCGCTCGAAGGACTCGGTGATCACCGCTCGCACCCCGAGCAAACTGGTGCCTTTGGCGGCCCAGTCTCGCGACGAGCCCGAACCGTATTCCTTGCCGCCGAGCACGACAAGCGGAATGTTCTTCGCCGCGTAGTTCTGGGCTGCATCGTAGATGAACGCCTGTGGGCCGCCATCGAGGGTGAAGTCACGCGTGTAACCACCGGAGACGTCGTCGAGCAACTGGTTGCGCAGCCGGATGTTGGCGAACGTGCCGCGGATCATCACCTCGTGGTTGCCGCGCCGTGAGCCGTAGGAGTTGTAGTCCTTGCGCTGCACGCCGTTGGCTTCCAGGTACTGTGCGGCCGGTGTGCCGGGCTTGATGTTGCCGGCGGGCGAGATGTGGTCTGTTGTGACCGAATCGCCCAGCAGGGCAAGAACTCTGGCGCCCTGGATGTCGGTCACCGGGGCCGGTACGGCGGGCATGCCGTCGAAGTACGGAGGCTTGCGCACGTAGGTCGACTTGGAATCCCAGTCGAAGGTTTTGCCCGCGGGCGTCGGCAGGTTCTGCCAGCGTTCGTCGCCCTTGAACACGTCGGCGTAGTTCTTGGTGAACATGTCCTTGTTGATCGCCGAGGCGATGGTGTCGGAGATGTCCTTGGTCGACGGCCAGATGTCTTTCAGGAAGACGTCGTTGCCGTCGCCATCCTTACCCAACGGGTCGGAGTTGAAGTCGAAGTCCATGGTGCCGGCCAACGCGTAGGCGATCACCAGCGGCGGCGAGGCCAGATAGTTCATCTTGACGTCGGGCGAGATGCGGCCCTCGAAGTTGCGGTTGCCCGACAGCACCGCCGTGACCGTCAGGTCGTTGTCGTTGATGGCCCTAGAGATTTCCTCCGGCAGCGGGCCGCTGTTGCCGATGCAGGTGGTGCAGCCGTAACCGACCAGGTAGAAGCCCAGCTTCTCCAGATAGGGCCACAGGCCGGCCTTCTCGTAGTAGTCGCTGACCACTTGCGATCCCGGGGCCATCGAGGTCTTGACCCAGGGCTTGGAGGTCAGGCCCTTCTCGACGGCGTTGCGGGCCAGCAGTGCCGCACCGAGCATCACCGACGGGTTGGAGGTGTTGGTACACGAGGTGATCGAGGCGATCGCGACCGCGCCGTGGTCCAGCACGAAGTCGCCGCGCTCGGCCGAGGACACCTTGACCGGCTTGGAGGGTCGCCCGGAGGAGCCGTTTGCCGCCGACGGCAGCACCGAGTCGTCGTCGGCGAACGACAGCGATACCGGGTCACTGGCTGGGAAGGACTCTTCGACGGCCTCGTCGAGCTTGGTCTCCGGAGCCGGGTGATGCTCCTCGACGTAATTGTGGATGTCCTTGCGGAACGCGGTCTTGGCATCGGCGAGTTCGATGCGGTCCTGTGGACGCTTGGGGCCGGCGATCGAGGGCACCACCGAACCGAGGTCGAGTTCGAGGTACTCGGAGTAGGCGGGCTCGTGCTCGGGGTCGTGCCACATCCCCTGGGCCTTGGCGTAGGCCTCCACCAGAGCCAACTGGTCGTCGGAGCGGCCGGTCAGGCGCAAGTAGTCGATGGTGACTTCGTCGATCGGGAAAATCGCCGCGGTGGAGCCGAACTCTGGGCTCATGTTGCCCAGGGTGGCCCGGTTGGCCAGTGGCACCTCGGCCACGCCGTTGCCGTAGAACTCGACGAACTTGCCCACCACGCCGTGCTTGCGCAATATGTCGGTGACGGTCAGGACCACGTCGGTGGCGGTCACACCCGGCTGGATCTCTCCGGTCAGCTTGAAGCCGACGACGCGGGGGATCAGCATCGAGACGGGCTGGCCCAGCATGGCCGCTTCGGCCTCGATACCGCCCACGCCCCAGCCCAGCACGCCCAGGCCGTTGACCATGGTGGTGTGGCTGTCGGTGCCCACACAGGTGTCCGGGTAGGCGACGCTGATCGTTTCGCCCGCCCCGCTACCCGCCCGTTCACGGACCATCACCGTGCGCGCCAAGTACTCGATGTTGACCTGGTGCACGATGCCGGTGTCCGGCGGGACGACCTTGAAGTCGTCGAATGCGCCCTGGCCCCAGCGCAGGAACTGGTAGCGCTCGCCGTTGCGCTGATACTCGATCTCGACATTGCGTTCGAAGGCGTCGGCGGTGCCGAAAACGTCGATGATCACCGAGTGGTCGATGACGAGTTCGGCCGGCGCCAGTGGGTTGACCTTGTCGGTGTCGCCGCCAAGCTCGCCGACTGCCTCGCGCATGGTGGCCAGATCGACCACGCAGGGGACGCCGGTGAAGTCCTGCATGATCACTCGCGCGGGGGTGAACTGGATCTCGATGCTCGGCTCGGCCGAGGGATCCCAGTTCGCGATCGCCTGGATGTGGTCTTTGGTGATGTTGGCGCCGTCCTCGGTGCGCAGCAGGTTCTCGGCCAGCACCTTGAGGCTGTAGGGAAGTTTCTTGGTGCCGGATACCGCGTCGAGGCGATAGATCTCGTAGCTGTTGCCGCCGACCTTCAGGGTATCGCGCGCCTGGAAAGAGTTCAGGGACGAATTCGACGAATCTGCGCTGCTCACATCAACTCCCGGCGTTGGTGAGGATACCGACGGGCTGTGCCGGCATCCATCTCGATACTAACAGTACGGTTGTCCTGCAAAGTGGGCGGACCCGGTCCGCCCCGGCCAATGGCTCAGGTACCAGTCTTGTCGTCCCCGGCGCGTGCTGCCACCCCGGCTGACCACGAGGGGTACGGTCTGGGATCGTGACGATTCCGCACGCACCGACCTATATTCCGGTGGACGTGTGCAGCAGCGTCGGGCTCGATGTGTCGACCCCGCTCGAGCAGTGCATGGGCCAGGTGATGGCAGACGTCGACAGGGGCGGCGTGGCGGCACCGGCCGCCGAAGTGCCGGCCCTGCAGAACATCGTGGCCGAAGCCGCCAAGCACGGCATCGACCTCAAGGTCGTGGTGATGGAGACCAGCCCGCCGATCGACACCCCGCTGCGCGATGTCGCCACCGAGGTCGGACACGCTCATCCCGGGTCGACCGTGCTGGTGCTCAGCCCGGGCTGGGCCGGGACCTACAGCACCACCTATGACCGCGTGCTCGTGGAAGCGGGTCAGGATGTGGCCAAGACGAGCCCCAATCCGGTCCAGGGGACCCAGGCATTCGTCGATCAATTGCAGACCCCCGACTTTCCCTGGATGCCATTCACGATCGTGCTCGCGATTGCGGTGGCTGCGGCGACCGTTTTGACCCGGGTTCTGCAGGTTCGAGCAAAACATTCGCCCCCCGTGTCAACGCCTTCTGACCAGCGCGAATAATATTTTCTGGCAAATCGATAAGATCACTTTTCGGTCACATCATTCGAATTACAAACGTGTAATTCTTGCCGGAAGTTTCCTCTGCGACAAATGTGACGTACGGTGCAACTGTCGCCATTGTTATTGATGTGACTTATGTGACATAGGTGACTGGCGTGACCGTCCGTTGAGCTAGAGGAGACCAGGGGCGAATGAGACGTTTCTATCGCGGCTCTCTTTCCCGGCTTTCCCGGCCGGCCATCCGACTCACCAGGCGAGCATGGCCGGTGGTCCTGAGCATCAGCCTGACGCTGACCCTGCCCGGCCTGGCGAACGCCGAACCGGCGCAGCCCGCGCCCAACACACTCGCCGCGCTCATCGCCGACGTGGCCGAGGCCAACCAGCGTCTGCACGACGTCGGCGCCCGGATCCAGGCGGAGCAGGAGAGCGTCAACAAGGCGCTGGTGGACGTTCAGACTGCCCGCGACGCCGCTGCGGCGGCCCAGCAGCAGGTCGATGCCAGCGCGGAGGCCGTCGAGGACGCCAACGCGGCCATCGCCGACGCGCAGAAGCGGTTCGACACCTTCGCGGCCGCAACCTATGTCAACGGCCCCTCGGCCTCGCTGGTGATGGCAGCCGGTCCCGAAGACGTCATCGCCAGCTCCACCGCCGGCCAGACGCTGGCGGTGAGCGCCCAGCAGGTGATGGCCGACCTGCAGCGGGCACGCACCGTGCAGGTCAACAAGGAGTCGGCCGCCCGGTTGGCCAAGCAGAAGGCCGACCAGGCCGTCAGGGATGCCGAGGCGAGTCAGGACTCGGCGGTGTCGGCACTGACCGACGCCCAGAAGACCTTCCGCGACCAGCAGGCCGAGGTCGACCGGTTGGCCGCGGAACGCAAGACCGCGCGGGACAAGCTGGATGCCGCCCGCAGCGCGGCCGCGAGTGCGCCGGCGGCGGTCCCGCAATCCGCTGCCGGCGGCCATGCAACATCCGGGGATCGATGGGATCCGGCCGCCGGTGCATCCAGTGCGGCGCCGGCGACCGGCAAGATACCGCCGTACGGCAAGATCACCCAGTGGGACACCACGTTGCCCCTGGTGCCCAGCGCCTTCGTCTCCGGTGATCCGATTCAGATCATCAACGCGGTCCTGCAGATCGCGTCGAGCTCATTGCAGGTCACCCAACAGCTCGGCAGGAGCTTCCTGGAGAAGCTCGGCATCCTCAAGCCCACGGACACCGGGATCACCAACGGCGCCATCCCGTACGTCTATGGCTCGCAGGCCACCGAGTACGTCATCCGGCGGGCCATGTCCCAGATGGGCGTGCCCTACTCGTGGGGTGGCGGCAGCGCTGCCGGCCCCAGCCGCGGCATCGATTCCGGTGCCGGCACGGTCGGGTTCGACTGCTCGGGGCTGATCCTCTACGCGTTCGCCGGCGTGGGCATCAAGCTGCCGCACTACTCGGGCTCGCAGTACAAGATGGGGCGCAAGATCCCGTCGTCGCAGATGCGGCGTGGTGACGTGATCTTCTACGGCCCCGGTGGCAGCCAGCACGTGACGCTCTACCTGGGGCAGGGCCAGATGCTCGAGGCTCCCTACACCGGGTCACACGTCAAGATCTCTCCGGTGCGTACCAGCGGCATGACGCCGTACGTTGTGCGCTACATCGAAAGCTGACAGGTGTAATCTCCATGTCTCGCAATGTTTTTCGACTGCTGAGCGCGGTCGGGGCAATCCTGACGGCGGTGGGGCTGTCGTTTGGTTCCGCCGCCCCCGCGACCGCGGATCCCGGTCCGTGGGATCCCACGCTGCCGAAGATTCTGAGCGCCGGAGCGCCGGGAGACCCCGTCGCGATCGCCAACGCCTCGCTGGCGGCCACCGCACAGGCCACCCAGGCCACGATGGACCTCGGACGCAAGTTCCTGGCCAGCCTCGGTATCGGCGGCAGCCCGACGACGGCGCTGCTCGGCGGCCGGGTCAGCGGCCCGCAGGCCATTGAGTACGTGATCGCGCGCGGGGCCTCGCAGCGGGGGGTGCCCTATTCGTGGGGTGGTGGCGCCATCAACGGCCCCAGCACCGGTGTCGACGAGGACGCCGGCAAGGTCGGCTACGACTGTTCCGGCTTCACCCGCTACGCCTTCGCCGGCGTCGGCGTGAAGCTGCCCAAGTACTCCGGTGACCAGTACGACGCCGGCCGGCACGTCCCGCCGTCCCAGGCCAAGCGTGGCGACCTCATCTTCTACGGACCGGGCGGGGCCCAGCACGTGGCCCTCTACCTGGGCAACGGGCAGATGCTGGAAGCCTCCTCGGCGGCCGGGCAGGTCACCGTCAGCCCGGTGCGCACCGCCGGCATGACGCCCTACCTGACCCGCATCATCGAGACCTAGGACACCTCGGCGCCCGACGCGCCAGCGAAGAGGGGCACGTCGACGGATCTCGGAACGCCTGGAATAGTTGTGTCAGGGCACGCCGCTGCCCCTGCAAAAGCCTGAGCAATCAGTAGTGCACGCAGTCGTGTCACCAACAGCTGTGGAGGAAGTCGATGACGTCACCAGGTGGGTCGCCCACGGGTTCTACGGGCCCTGGGGGCTTCGCCGGCCCTAGCGGAGCCCCTGCGCCCCCGCCACCGGGCGGCAATGGTCTGGCGGGTGAGGTGCACACCCTGGAACGGGCGATCTTCGAGGTCAAGCGCATCATCGTCGGTCAGGACCAGCTCGTTGAGCGCATCCTGGTCGGCCTGCTGGCCAAGGGGCACGTGCTGCTCGAAGGTGTCCCAGGCGTGGCCAAGACGCTGGCCGTGGAGACGTTCGCCCGGGTGGTCGGCGGTACCTTCGCGCGCATCCAGTTCACCCCGGACCTGGTGCCCACCGACATCGTCGGTACCCGCATCTACCGGCAGGGGCGTGAGGAGTTCGACATCGAACTCGGCCCCGTCGTGGTCAACTTCCTGCTGGCCGACGAGATCAACCGTGCACCGGCAAAGGTGCAGTCGGCGTTGCTGGAGGTCATGGCCGAGCGCAAGATCTCGATCGGCGGCAAGACCTACCCGCTGCCCAAGCCGTTCCTGGTGATGGCCACCCAGAACCCGATCGAGAACGAGGGCGTCTACCCGCTGCCGGAAGCCCAGCGCGACCGCTTCCTGTTCAAGATCAACGTCGACTACCCGTCGCCGGAGGAAGAGCGCGAGATCATCTACCGGATGGGCGTCAAGCCGCCCGAGCCCAAGCAGATCCTCGACACCGGTGACCTGCTGCGGCTGCAGGACGTGGCCGCCAACAACTTCGTGCACCACGCCCTGGTCGACTACGTGGTCCGCGTGGTCACCGCGACGCGGCGTCCCGAGCAGTTCGGGATGAACGACGTCAAGGCCTGGGTGGCGTTCGGTGCCTCGCCGCGCGCGTCGCTGGGCATCATCGCCGCAGCGCGGGCCCTGGCGCTGGTGCGCGGCCGCGACTACGTGATCCCGCAGGATGTCATCGATGTGATCCCCGACGTGCTCAGGCATCGTCTCGTACTGACCTATGACGCCCTGGCCGATGACATCAAGCCGGAGACGGTGATCAACCGGATCCTGCAGACCGTTGCGCTGCCCCAGGTGAACGCCATTCCGCAGCAAGGACATTCGGTGCCCCCGGTGGTTCCCGCCGCGGCAGGCGCCAACGGTCGGTGAGCGAGTCGCAAACCGTCCACCCGCCTTCGTTCGAGCGCGGTGAGATCGGTGACGCAAAACTGTCGGCCGCGTTGCGCACGCTGGAACTCACCGTCAGGCGCAAGCTCGACGGCGTGCTCCAGGGCAACCACCTGGGTCTGATTCCCGGGCCGGGTTCCGAGCCGGGGGAGTCGCGGCTGTATCAGCCGGGTGACGATGTACGGCGGATGGACTGGTCGGTGACCGCACGCACCACCCATCCGCACGTGCGGCAGATGATCGCCGACCGAGAACTGGAGACCTGGCTGGTGGTCGACATGTCGGCGAGCCTGGACTTCGGCACCACCGGCTGTGAGAAGCGCGACCTGGCCGTTGCAGCCGCCGCGGCGATCACCTACCTGAACAGTGGTGGCGGCAACCGGCTCGGTGCGCTGATCGCCAACGGCGAGTCGCTCATCCGGGTTCCGGCCCGGTCGGGCCGACAGCACGAGCAGACGTTGCTGCGGGCCATCGCCACGTCGCCGCGGGCGCCGATAGGTGTGCGCGGCGACCTGGCCGGTGCGATCGATGCCTTGCGCAGGCCCGAGCGACGTCGCGGTATGGCGGTGGTGATCAGTGATTTCCTGGGCCCGATCGACTGGATGCGCCCACTGCGGGCTATCGCCGCCCGCCACGAGGTGCTGGGCATCGAGGTTCTCGATCCACGGGATGTGGAGTTGCCCGCCGTCGGTGACGTGATCCTGCAGGACACCGAATCCGGTATCACCCGTGAGTTCACCATCGACGAGCAGTTGCGTGACGACTTCGCCAGGGCCGCCGCGGTCCACCGCGAGGAGGTGGCGCGAACGCTGCGCCGATGCGGAGCGCCGCTGATGACGCTGCGGACCGACCGTGACTGGATCGCCGACATCGTGCGGTTCGTCGCATCCCGTCGCCGCGGCGCGCTGGCCGGCAGCCAGTAACAAATCAGAATGACAGGTCACCTATGACATTGCCGTTGCTCGGGCCGATGACGCTGTCCGGCTTCGCCCATCCGTGGTTCTTCCTGTTGCTGCTCGTCATCGCGGGGCTGGTCGGGCTCTACATCATCGTGCAGGTCGCCCGGCAGAAGCGGATCCTGCGGTTCGCCAACATGGAACTGCTGGAGAGCGTTGCGCCCAAGCGGCCCAGCCGCTGGCGCCACGTGCCCGCGATCCTGCTGGTCGTCTCGCTGGTCCTGCTGACCGTCGCGATGGCCGGACCGACACATAACGTGCGCATCCCACGCAACCGGGCGGTGGTCATGCTGACCATGGACGTCTCACAGTCCATGCGTGCGACCGATGTCGAGCCCAGCCGGCTGGCCGCAGCGCAGGAGGCGGCCAAGCAGTTCGCCGACCAGCTCACCCCGGGGATCAACCTGGGTCTCATCGCCTACGCGGGCACCGCCACCGTGCTGGTTTCGCCGACGACCAACCGCGAGGCGACCAAGGTCGCCATCGACAAACTGCAGTTGGCCGACCGCACCGCGACCGGTGAGGCGATCTTCACCGCCCTACAGGCCGTCGCGACGGTCGGCGCCGTGATCGGCGGCGGTGACGGTCCGCCGCCTGCCCGCATCGTGCTGATGTCCGACGGCAAGGAGACGGTGCCGTCCAATCCCGACAACCCCAAGGGCGCCTTCACCGCGGCACGCACCGCCAAGGATCAGGGTGTGCCGATCTCCACGGTGTCGTTCGGCACACCGTACGGCTACGTCGAGATCAACGACACGCGCCAACCCGTGCCGGTCGACGATGCGATGCTCAAGAAGATCGCCGAGCTGTCCGGCGGCAACGCCTACACCGCGACCAGCCTGCAGCAGCTCAAGGAGGTCTTCACCTCCCTGCAGGACCAGATCGGCTACGAGACCATCAAGGGCGATGCCAGTGTGGGATGGCTGCGACTCGGTGCGCTGGTGCTCATGGTGGCCGCGCTGGCAGCGTTGCTGATCAACCGGCGGCTGCCGGGCTGATGTCAGCGCTTGTCTCCACCGAGATCGAGATCACGGTCGTCGGTCGGCCCCGGGCGCAGCCCTGGTGTCGATTTCGGCGTCGTGAACCCCAGGCACTAAGTTGACGGGCATGAGCGACACCGGAGCCGCATCGGCGGCGACATCGGGCACCGCCGCCACTGAATCGGCCGGCCCGAGCGAGGCCGGCAAACCTCCATTCGTCTCCCGTTCGGTGCTCGTCACCGGCGGGAACCGTGGGATCGGGCTGGCGGTGGCCCGGCGACTGGCCGCCGACGGGCACAAGGTGGCGGTGACCCATCGCGGCTCCGGTGCGCCCGAGGGGCTGTTCGGGGTGCAGTGCGACGTCACCGACAGCGACGCCGTCGACGCGGCGTTCAAGGAGATCGAGGAACGCCAGGGACCGGTCGAGGTGCTGGTATCCAACGCCGGCGTCGCCGCGGACGCGTTCCTCATGCGGATGACCGAGGAGAAATTCGAGAAAGTCATCGACGCGAACCTCACCGGGGCGTTCCGGGTGGCCCAGCGTGCATCGCGCAGCATGCAGCGAAAACGGTTCGGCCGGATGATCTTCATGGGTTCGGTCTCGGGCACCTGGGGCATCGGCAACCAGGCCAATTACGCGGCCTCCAAGGCCGGCCTGATCGGCATGGCCCGCTCGATCGCCCGGGAGCTGTCGAAGGCCGGGGTCACCGCAAACGTGGTGGCCCCGGGCTTCATCGACACCGACATGACCCGCGCGCTGGATGAGAGGATCCAGGAGGGGGCGCTGGAGTTCATCCCGGCGAAACGGATCGGCACCGCCGAGGAGGTTGCCGGGGTGGTCAGCTTCCTGGCGTCCGAGGATGCGAGTTACATCTCCGGTGCGGTGATCCCTGTCGACGGCGGCATGGGTATGGGCCACTAAGAGCAAAGGACTGACATGACAGGGATTCTTGAAGGCAAACGCATCCTCGTCTCGGGGATCATCACCGACTCTTCGATCGCCTTCTACATCGCCAAGGTCGCGCAGGAAGCCGGTGCCGAGATCGTATGCACCGGTTTCGACCGGATGCGCCTGATCCAGCGCATCATCGACCGGTTGCCGGCGCCGGCGCCCTTGCTCGAGCTCGACGTGCAGAACGACGAGCACCTTGCGACGCTGGCCGACCGCGTCACCGAGGTGATCGGTGCGGGCAACAAACTCGACGGTGTGGTGCACTCCATCGGTTTCATGCCGCAGACCGGAATGGGCGTGAATCCGTTCTTCGACGCGCCGTACGAGGACGTCGCCAAGGGGATCCACATTTCGGCGTACTCGTATGCGTCGCTGGCCAAGGCATTGCTGCCGGTCATAAATCCCGGCGGCGGCATCGTAGGGATGGACTTCGACCCGACCCGCGCGATGCCCGCCTACAACTGGATGACGGTGGCCAAGAGCGCGCTGGAATCGGTCAACCGATTCGTCGCACGTGAGGCCGGCAAGTTCGGTGTGCGGTCGAATCTTGTTGCCGCAGGACCGATCCGGACCCTGGCGATGAGCGCCATCGTCGGTGGCGCGCTGGGCGACGAGGCTGGTGCACAGATGCAGCTGCTCGAAGAGGGCTGGGACCAACGTGCGCCGTTGGGCTGGAACATGAAGGACCCCACCCCGGTGGCGAAGACGGTGTGCGCTCTGCTTTCCGACTGGCTGCCCGCCACCACCGGGACAGTCATCTACGCCGACGGCGGCGCCAGCACGCAGCTGCTGTAGCGCCTGTGATGAGCCCCGCGGGCGACGAAGCGGCCGACCCCGTCGACGCGCTCCTGCTGCTGTCCTTCGGCGGCCCCGAAGGACCCGAGCAGGTGCGTCCGTTCCTCGAGAACGTCACCCGGGGGCGCGGGGTACCGCCTGACCGTCTCGATGCCGTTGCCGAGCACTACCTGCATTTCGGTGGGGTATCCCCGATCAACGGGATCAACCGGGCCCTGATCGGGCAGATCTGCACCGAACTCGCCGACCGCGGCGACGAGCTTCCGGTGTATTTCGGCAACCGCAACTGGGAGCCTTTCGTCGAAGATGCCGTCGCTGCAATGGAATCCGACGGAGTTCGCCGTGCCGCTGTGTTTGCGACGTCGGCCTGGGGCGGTTATTCCGGGTGTGCGCAGTACCAGGAAGACATCGCCCGTGCCCGCGGCGCCGTCGGTGACGGCGCACCCGAGCTGGTGAAGTTGCGGCAGTTCTTCGACCATCCGCTGTTCGTGCAGATGTTCGCCGAAGCGGTCGGTGATGCCGCGGCGCGGCTGCCCGAGCCGGTGCGGGACGATGCCCGGCTGGTGTTCACCGCCCACTCCGTGCCGATGCGGGCGGTGAATCGGTGCGGTCCCGATCTGTACCCCCGACAGGTCCGATACGCTGCCGAGCTGGTCGCCGCCGCCGCCGGCTGCCCCGACTACGACCAGGTGTGGCAGTCCCGGTCGGGGCCGCCGCAGGTTCCCTGGCTGGAACCCGATGTGGCCGATCACCTGTCGGCACTGGCCGAGGCGGGCGTCAAGGCCGTGATCGTGTGTCCCCTCGGGTTCGTCGCCGATCACATCGAGGTGGTCTGGGATCTGGACAATGAACTGCAGGCGCAGGCCGAGGAGCTCGGAATCGCCTTGGTCAGGGCCGCGACGCCGAATGCTCAACCTCGTTTCGCCCGTCTCGTCGTCGACCTCCTCGATGAGCTCCGCTACGGGCGACCACCAGCGAGAGTAGTTGGTGTCCAGCCGGCTCCGGGCTATGGATCGAGCGTCAACGGCAGGTTCTGCACGGCCGACTGCGCGTCGACCGGTGCTATTGCCAGGCCGACTGCAGAATCGCACTGACGGCGGCCATTCGCGCCGATCGCACCACCGAACTCAGCGGTCGCAGCGCATCGCTGGCGATCTCGGCCTCCGAGGCGCTCTGCGTGCCGATCGGCATCAGTCCGGCACCGACGGTGATGATCGCCTCGACGTGCGCAGCGTTCTCCAGTACCCGAAGCGCACGCGTGGGAGCGTGCTCGGGGGCGCGGTGGTGCCTGCCCGAGTCGAGCACCTGCTCGACGAGTCCACGTGGATCATCCACTCCGCCGGCAGCCCCCAGCTGCAGCGCGCCCAGGGCTTCGGCGGCAGAACGGACCGCCGAACTCAGTGCGTACTCGGCTTCACCGAGGTCCAGATGGTCGGGAATCAGGCGGCTCGGTAGCGAGTAAACGGTCCACGCCAGCGCGCGCAGTTCCGGTACACGATCGTTGTCCGCCGGGTCCTCGGCGTCGTCGTCGTACTCGAAATCGGGCACCAGGCCGACGGCGTCGCCGGTGCTTCCGGTGATGATGATCGCCTCGCCGGCGGCCAGTGCGTCGCGCTGGAACTGGGTGCCGGCCGCGAGCCCGCGCACATCGCCGGGTACCGGTATCGCCACCGTGATCGCCGGTCGTTGCGGCCACGTATTGTCGCCGCGTCGGCCGGCGGCGGTGCGCACCGTCTGCAACAGCGACACCGCACCCGCGTCATCGACATCGGGCCATGGCAATCCGGTTCGCCCGGCGGCAACGGCATCATAGGCCGTTACCGAATGTGTTGGTGCCCAACTCGATAACGAGTCGAGAACGTCGTCGGGCGCAGCCTGGCCCGCCAGCCAGGCGTTGGCCCACATGGACAGCGAAACACTAGGGCACCACATGATGCTCGCAGTGTAGTGGTTCGGTGCACAACGAGCTGTCTACCACCGAACCGCCGTCTCTCCCTATATCCTGGCGACATGCCCGCGCCGCTGCTCTGGCTCGTGTTCGCTCTGGCTCTCGCCGGAGCGGAGGCGCTCACCGGTGACATGTTTCTCCTCATGCTCAGTGGCGGAGCGTTGGCCGCTGCGGGCACGAGCGTGTTGCTGCCCTGGCCGGTGTGGGCCGATGGCGCGGTGTTCCTGGTTGTTTCGGTGATGCTGTTGGTGCTGGTCCGCCCGGCGATTCGGCGGCGGCTGGTGACAGGAAAGGGCCTGCCGGAACCGGCCAAGGCGCTGGAGGGCAAGCATGCGCTGGTCCTCGATCGGGTGGCCCACCACGAAGGCCAGGTGAAGCTTGAGGGCGAAGTCTGGACGGCGCGCCCGCTCAACGACGACGATGTATACGAGCCGGGCGATCACGTGACAGTGATGCACATCGATGGCGCCACCGCCGTGGTGTGGAAGAACGTGTGAGAGCCGGGCACAACAGAAGATAGGAGAACCCGCCATGGACGGTGCGATAGCCGGTCTGGTGCTGCTGGCGGTGCTGGTGATCTTCGCCATCATCGTCGTTGCCAAGTCCGTCGCCCTGATCCCGCAAGCCGAGGCGGCCGTCATCGAACGGCTCGGGCGCTACAGCAAGACGGTTTCCGGACAGCTCACGCTGCTGGTGCCGTTCATCGACCGGATCCGCGCACGGGTCGACCTGCGCGAGCGAGTGGTCTCATTCCCGCCGCAGCCGGTGATCACCGAGGACAACCTCACCGTCAACATCGACACCGTGGTCTATTTCCAGGTCACCACCCCGCAGGCCGCGGTCTACCAGATCAGCAACTACATCGTCGGCGTCGAGCAGCTGACCACCACCACGCTGCGCAATGTGGTCGGGGGCATGACGCTGGAGCAGACGCTGACCAGCCGCGACCAGATCAACGGGCAGCTGCGTGGCGTGCTCGACGAGGCGACCGGCCGGTGGGGCCTGCGCGTGGCGCGGGTGGAGCTGCGCAGCATCGATCCACCGCCGTCGATCCAGGACTCGATGGAGAAGCAGATGCGCGCCGACCGGGAGAAGCGCGCGATGATCCTGACCGCCGAAGGCAGCCGGGAGGCGTCGATCAAGCAGGCCGAGGGTCAGAAGCAGTCACAGATCCTGGCGGCCGAAGGTGCCAAGCAGGGCGCGATCCTGGCGGCCGAGGCCGACCGGCAGTCCCGGATCCTGCGCGCTCAAGGCGAGCGGGCCGCCCAGTACCTGCAGGCCCAGGGCCAGGCGAAGGCCATCGAGAAGACCTTCGCGGCGATCAAGGCCGGCCGGCCAACGCCGGAGATGCTGGCCTACCAGTACCTGCAGACCCTGCCGGAGATGGCCAAGGGCGAGGCCAACAAGGTGTGGCTGGTGCCCAGCGACTTCGGATCGGCCCTGGAGGGATTCACCAAGTTACTCGGAGCGCCCGGGGAGGACGGAGTCTTCCGCTACCAGCCGTCGCCGGTCGACGAGGACCTGCCCAAACCCGAGGACGACAGCGACGAGGTTGCCGAGTGGTTCTCGACTCGGACCGATCCCGCGATCGCGCAGGCAGTGGCCAAGGCCGAGGCGGAGGCGCGCCGACCGGTGCAGACCGGCTTGACGCCCACGCCGCCGCGCCCGCTTGGCCCGTCACCGTCAGGCCTCCCGCCGAGCGCACCTGATGGGGGAGCACACGCCCAATAGGCCGGGCCGTCACCGCGCCGGCTGGTCGAGCCGAAACTCGACCATCGGCAGCGGGGTATTGGTGTCGGTGACCGGTTCGCCGAGCGTTTCTTCCAGGATCGGCTTGAACTGTTCCCACGCCCTGGGCCGTTTGTCGCGGTATTCGGCGAGTGCGCGGTCGCGGTCGGGCTGATCGAGAACGCGGGCCGTGGCAGCCGCCGGCGCATGGCTGCCCACGTAGAGGCGCACCCTCGGATTGGCCTGGATGTTGCGGAACCATTGGGCCCGGTCGCCGAATCCCGAGGCGACGATATAGGTGTCCGGGGTCGGGTGGCCGACGACCTCGAGCACGACGTAGCGCCGGGCGCCGGATTTGCGGCCGATGTGTTCGAGCATCAGCACGCGTGAACCCAACAGTGCGCCGGCACGGGCCTTGTAGACCCAGATCGGGGCGCGCATGAGCCGGCGGCTGCGCAGAATGCGGGCACCGGCGTTGGCGAATGCGTTGGTTGACGGCATCTTCCTCTTCTCTTCCTTTTCTGTCCGGTCCTGACCCGCCTACGATCCGAGTCCGTCCCGGTAGACGGTGAAGACTTCGGCGGCCCAGCGCCTCATCCCGCTCTGCGAGAGCGGGTCGACGCCGAGCACTTCGGCGAGGCGATCCCGCAACGCCAGCACGGCCAGGTCGTTGACCAACAGGAAGGCCGCCCGCACGGTCGGATCCTCGCCCTGACGTGCGACATCGGCGGCGACCATGGCATCGAGCGCCTGTGTGCTGATCCAGAACAGCCGTGCGAACAGTGCCGAGCCAACCGGACCACCACCGACGAGCAGCCGACTGAGATACGCCGGGATGGCCGAGTCGGGGGGTAGGTGCACGGCAAGACCGTCGAGCATCGTTGGCACCGCCGACGGGCCGAGGCCGACCTCCGCGGTACCTGCGGTCACCTGGGTCAGCAGTCCTTCGAGCGTTGCGACAACGTGGTTGTCGACCGCCTCGACCAGACCGTCCTTCGAGCCGTAGTGCCGTACCAGCAACGCCGGGGAGACGCCTGCCGCAGCGGCGATATCGCGCATGGTGACCGCGTCCGGCCCGCGTTCGGCGAACAGCCGAAGCGCCTCATCGCGGATCCTGGCCCGTGCGGTACGGTCATCCGACGCGGGTGAATGCATGTTTACCATTGTAAACAATTGTTCAGCGCTGAGTATCTGGGGTCCGGGGACGGGCGATGATCGGCGTCAGCCGGTCGTCAGCGGTCTGGCGGCGTCATCGGATTCCGCGGCACCCAGGCGGTGTGTGTGGCGCCGGTGGTGGCGCACCTCGTAGGCCAGCCCGGCGACACCCACGCTGGCCGTGCACAGTGAGATCAGCACCAGCAGCGGGCTGACGTTGCCGGTCAGGGCGTCCCCGAGGATGACCACGGCGGCGGTGCCCGGCATCAGCCCGAACAGCGTGGCCAGCAGGTACGGCGCGATCCGCACGGCCGACGCGCCGGCGGCGTAGTTCAGCACCGAGAACGGCACCGCGGGGATCATCCGCAACGACAGGATCGCCGGCCAGCCGCGTGCGCCCAGCCGGGCGTCCAGCGATTCGACGGTGGGATGGCTGACCAGCCGGCTCAGTTGCCAGCCGAGTGCCCGCACCAGCAGCAGGGCGATCACCGCGCTGAGCGTGCTGGCGCTCACCGCGATGGCAACACCGAGCGCCGGCCCGAACAGCAGACCGGCAGCCAGCGTGAACGCCGTGCGTGGAAACGGGAACACCGTGACGACGATGTGCGCGGAGAGGAACGCCAACGGAAACCACGGGCCGAGTGAGGTGGCCCAGTCCCGCAGCTGCAGTGCCGTCGGCAGGGGAACCAGCAGGGCGACTGCGACGAGGATCACAGCGAGGATCGCGGTGACGATGGCGCGGGTTCGCGGCACCTGGCGTGCGGTGGCCGTGGTCGCCGACACAACCCTGCGCAAGGTGTTGCGGGCCGTCGACGTCATGTTTACCAAGATTACGGGCATGCGGTGACAGACTTGCGGACGAGAAACGAATTCCGAAGTCGCGGCCCCGCACTCGCCGACACCCCGGCTCAAGCCATCATTTAGCCTGGTTGATTGAGGCTTGTCCAATGATGGCCTGCCACATGCTGCGACAACAGGAGTTGCCGGTGTCCGTAGAGGTAGTGCAGGACCGCGCGCGGTGGCGCACGGCGGTGGCCGGGGTGCTCGCCAAGGGCGGCCGACGAGATCCGTCGGACCTGCCTGCCGAGCCCGAGCGCCTACTGGATTCGCCGACCTACGAAGGTTTCCCGATCCGGGCCCTCTACACCACGCTGGACGCCCTGCCCGAACCGCCGCTGCCGGGAGACTGGCCGTTCGTGCGGGGTGGCGATGCCGGCCGTGACGTCGTTGCCGGCTGGAAGGTGGCCGAGGCGTTTCCGCCTGCCGGCTGGAACGGTGCGGTGGCCGAGGCCAACGCCGCGGTACTCGCCGCGCTCGGCGATGGGGTCAGCGCACTGGTCTTGCGGGTCGGCGGCAGCGGTGTTGCCCCTGGGGACCTCGACCGTTTGTTGGAGGGGGTGTACCTGGAGCTGGCGCCGGTGCTTCTCGACGCCGGTGACCAGTTCCGCCCGGCCGCCGAGGCGGTGCTGGCCGTGGTGGCCGGCGCCGATGATGCCACGCGGGCGCGGATGTCGATCGATCTGGGGGCCGATCCGCTGACCGCACCGCTGAGCGGCCGCGCTGCGCCCGCGCTCGACGATGTCGTGGCGGTGGCCTCGGGTCTGGCCGGCAAGCCCGGACTCCGGGCGATCACCGTGGATGGCGCGGCATTCCACAACCGCGGTGCCAGCGCGGCATGGGAGCTCGCCGGTGCGCTGGGTGCTGCGGTGGGCTACGTGCGGTCGCTGGTGGACTCCGGCATGGCGGTGGCCGACGCACTGGGGCAGCTCAGCTTCCGGCTGGTCGCCGACGACGACCAGTTCATGGCGATCGCCAAATTCCGTGCGGCGCGTCTGCTGTGGGCCCGGGTGGCCGAGGTGGTCGGTGAGCCGGACGGCGGGGCGACGAGGCTGCACGCCGTCACCTCGCTTCCGATGATGACCCAGCGCGATCCGTGGGTGAACATGCTGCGCACGACGCTGGCCGCGTTCAGTGCCGGAGTCGGGGGGGCCGACACGGTGGAGGTACTGCCGTTCGACGTGGCGATCCCCGGCGGATCCCCCGGTGCCGGATCGGGCTTCTCGCGGCGTATCGCGCGTAACACCCAATTGCTGCTGCTGGAGGAGTCGCACGTCGGGCGGGTGCTCGATCCCGCCGGTGGTTCGTGGTACGTCGAAGATCTCACCGAAAACCTCGCCGCCCAGGCGTGGTCGCACTTCCAGGACATCGAGGCGCGAGGTGGTTTCACCTCGGCCCGCGACCACATCGCCGAGCAGATCGACCAGGTACGGGCGCGCCGCGCTGATGACATTGCCCACCGGCGCACCGCTGTCACCGGAGTCAACGAGTTCCCGAATCTGGCCGAACAGCCTCTGCCGCAAGCCGATATGCCTACGGCGGTGCAACGCTACGCCGCCGCCTTCGAGTCGTTGCGCGACCGCTCCGACGCCTACCTGGAACGCGCCGGTGTGCGACCCCGGGCCCTGCTACTCCCGTTGGGGCCGTTGGCCGAGCACAACATCAGGGCGACGTTTGCCGCCAACATCCTGGCCTCCGGTGGTATCGAGGCCGTCAATCCCGGCACCGTCGAGGCGGCCGGGATTGCCGATGCTGTGCGTGATGCCGGGTACACGGTGGCGGTGATCTGCGGCACCGACGCCCGGTACGGCACCGATGCGGCCGGCATCGTGGCGGCGGCACGGGCCGCGGGGATCGAGCAGCTCTATCTGGCCGGGCCGGAGAAGGCTGTCGCGGACGCTGCGGCCGAGGACCGGCCCGACGGCTACCTGACCGCCAAGATCGATGCGGTAGCAGCCCTTTCGACCCTGTTGACCCGATTGGGGGCCTGAGGATGACCTTTTCTGATGTCGCCGCCGATGCGGCTCCGGCGGGCAAGGCAGGTATCGGCAGCTTCGCCGACATTCCGCTGCACGGCGATCGGCAAGCGCAACCACCGACGGAACCTACTGTGGCCGAGCATGTCTCGGCGGCGGCGTCGGCGCACGGGTACACACCGGATCAGCTCGATTGGCAAACCCCCGAGGGCATCACGGTCAAGCCCGTCTACATCGGCGCCGACCGCGATGGAGCGGTCGCGGCGGGCTATCCGTTGAACAGCTTTCCGGGTGAACCCCCGTTCGTCCGCGGGCCGTACCCCACCATGTACGTCAACCAGCCCTGGACCATCAGGCAGTACGCTGGGTTCTCCACGGCCGCCGACTCCAACGCCTTCTATCGCCGCAACCTGGCCGCCGGCCAGAAGGGTCTCTCGGTGGCCTTCGATCTGGCCACTCACCGCGGCTACGACTCCGATCATCCGCGGGTGCAGGGCGATGTCGGCATGGCGGGAGTGGCCATCGACTCGATCCTGGACATGCGGCAGTTGTTCGACGGAATCGACCTGTCCGCGGTGTCGGTGTCGATGACGATGAACGGTGCGGTGCTGCCGATTCTCGCGCTCTATGTGGTGGCTGCCGAGGAGCAGGGTGTGCCGCCGGAAAAACTCGCCGGGACCATTCAGAACGACATCCTCAAAGAGTTCATGGTCCGCAACACCTACATCTACCCGCCGAAGCCCTCGATGCGGATCATCTCCGACATCTTTGCCTACACCAGTGCCAAGATGCCGAAGTTCAACTCGATCTCCATTTCCGGCTACCACATCCAAGAGGCCGGTGCGACAGCCGATCTCGAGCTCGCCTATACCTTGGCCGACGGGGTCGACTACATCACTGCCGGACTGGATGCCGGTCTGGACATCGACAAGTTCGCGCCACGGCTGTCCTTCTTCTGGGGCATCGGGATGAACTTCTTCATGGAGGTCGCCAAACTGCGCGCCGGTCGCCTGCTGTGGAGTGAGCTGGTCGCACAATTCGGCGCGAAGAACTCCAAATCCAGGTCACTGCGCACCCATTCACAGACCTCCGGCTGGTCGCTCACCGCGCAGGACCCGTTCAACAACGTGGCCCGTACCTGTATCGAGGCGATGGCGGCCACCCAGGGCCACACCCAATCGCTGCACACCAACGCGCTCGACGAGGCCCTCGCGCTGCCCACCGACTTCTCGGCGCGCATCGCACGCAACACCCAGCTGCTGCTTCAGCAGGAGTCGGGCACGACACGGCCGATCGACCCGTGGGCGGGCTCCTACTACGTGGAGTGGCTGACCCACGAACTGGCCGAGCGTGCCCGGGCCCATATCGCCGAGGTCGCCGAGCACGGCGGTATGGCCCAGGCCATCAGTGACGGCATCCCCAAGCTGCGCATCGAGGAGGCCGCCGCGCGCACCCAGGCCCGGATCGATTCCGGCCAGCAGCCGGTGATCGGCGTCAACAAGTACCAGGTTGACGAGGACTCGGACATCGAGGTGCTCAAGGTCGAGAACAGCCGGGTGCGCGCCGAACAGATCGCCAAACTGCGGCAGTTGCGGGCCGATCGTGACGATTCCGCCGTGCGGGCGGCGCTGGCCGAGCTGAGCCGGGCGGCCGCGGCCGAGGGACGTGCCGGCGAAGACGGCCTGGGCAATAATCTGCTGGCGTTGGCGATCGACGCCGCGCGGGCCAAGGCGACCGTGGGCGAGATCTCCGACGCGCTGGAGAAGGTCTACGGGCGGCATCACGCCGAGATCCGTACCATCGCCGGGGTCTATCGGCACGAAGTGGGAGTAGGGGACATCACACCGCTTTCCAAAGCGACCGAACTGGTGGAGAAGTTCGCCGAGGCCGACGGCCGCCGGCCTCGCATCCTGGTGGCCAAGATGGGCCAGGACGGCCACGACCGCGGCCAGAAGGTCATCGCGACGGCGTTCGCCGACATCGGTTTCGACGTCGACGTCGGCTCGCTGTTCTCCACGCCCGAGGAGGTGGCTCGCCAGGCCGCCGACAACGACGTCCATGTGGTCGGGGTGTCGTCGCTGGCGGCTGGTCACCTGACCCTGGTGCCGGCCCTGCGCGACGCGCTCGCCGAGGTGGGGCGCCCGGACATCATGATCGTCGTCGGGGGCGTCATACCGCCGGGCGATTTCGACGAGTTGTACGCCGCCGGTGCCGCCGCGATCTTCCCGCCGGGCACGGTGATCGCCGACGCCGCGGTCGGGTTGTTGCACAAGCTGGCCGAGCGGCTCGGCTACGACATCTCCTGATGGGCGGCAGTCCTGACGTCGCAGCCCTGGCCGAGGCGGTTCGCAGTGGTGACCGGACGGTACTGCCCCGGGCGATCACGCTTGTCGAGTCGACCCGTCCCGATCACCGTGAGCAGGCCCAGCGGTTGCTCCTGGAGCTGATGCCGCAGGCCGGCAGCGCATCGGAGCCGCAGGGCCGCCGACTTCGGTCGATGCACGTCGGTATCACCGGTGTGCCCGGGGTGGGGAAGTCGACGGCCATCGAGGCGCTGGGCATGTATCTGATCGAGCTGGGGCATCGGGTTGCGGTGCTGGCCGTCGACCCGTCGTCCACCCGCACCGGCGGCTCGATCCTGGGGGACAAGACCCGGATGGCCCGGCTGGCCGTGCATCCGGACGCCTACATCCGGCCGTCGCCCACCTCGGGAACCCTGGGCGGGGTGGCCAGGGCCACCCGCGAGACCATCGTGCTGCTGGAGGCGGCCGGCTTCGACGTGATCCTGGTCGAAACCGTCGGCGTCGGCCAGTCCGAGGTGGCGGTCGCAAACATGGTGGACACCTTCGTGTTCCTCACCCTGGCCCGCACCGGGGATCAGCTGCAGGGCATCAAGAAGGGGGTGCTCGAGCTCGCCGACATCATCGTGGTCAACAAGGCCGACGGCGAGCATGCCGTCGAGGCCAGGGCCGCTGCACGGGAATTGTCGGCCGCGATCCGGCTGATCTATCCGCGCGAAACACTCTGGCGTCCACCGGTTTTGACAATGAGCGCGCTGGAAGGCACTGGTCTGCACGAACTGTGGGACACTGTGCTCAGGCACCGTGAAGTCCTCACCGAGGCCGGGGAATTCGAGACCCGGCGGCGTGCACAGCAGGTGGAGTGGATGTGGTCGATGGTGCACGACGCGGTGCTGGACCGGCTGCTGGCGAACCCGGCGGTCAAGAAGGTGCGCGCCGAGGTCGAGCGCCGGGTCCGCGACGGCGAGCTGACGCCGACGCTGGGCGCCCAGCAGATCCTGGATGCCACCCAGCGAAGTTAACAGATTGGCAACAAAATGTTCCGCGCCCGCTACGGCCAGGTAATTTACTGTACGTGACCTCGGCGACATCCGTTGCCCGCGACGCGAAACTGCCTCGCGGAGTGCAGGGTGCTGCCGACGCGAGCTTTGCCTGCGCCGTGCGCAGCTTCGCGAGCCTGTTCCCACACCCCAGGTTCGGCGGTGGCGCGCTTGCGGTGTACCTCGACGGCCAGCCGGTCGTCGACGTGTGGACCGGCTGGGCCGACCGACGCGGCCGCCGGCCCTGGTCGGCCGATACCGCAACGATGGTGTTCTCGGCGACCAAGGGCGTGGCATCGACGGTGATCCATCGGCTGGTTGACCGTGGCCTGATCGACTACGAGGCGCCGGTAGCCGAGTACTGGCCCGAATTCGGCGCGAACGGCAAGGCCGACATCAGTGTCCGGGAGGTGATGCGACACCGCGCGGGGCTCTCGCACCTGCGCGGTGTGGGCAAGAGGGAGTTGCTCGACCACCGCCACATGGAGGAACGGATCGCGGCTGCGCCGGTGGGCAGACACTTCGGCAAGCCGGCCTATCACGCGTTGACCTATGGCTGGCTGCTGTCCGGTCTGGCCCGCGCGGTCACCGGAAAGGGGATGCGCGAGCTGATTCGGGCGGAGGTGGCAGCACCGTTGAACACCGACGGTCTGCACCTGGGACGGCCACCGGCCGGCACACCCACCCATGTAGCCCAGATCATCGGCCCACAGCTCAACATCCCGAATCCGGTGTTCAACGCGGTCGCCCCGCGGATTGCGGCATTCGAGGTGTCGGCGATCTTCGGCTCGATGTACTTCCCGGGGATGAAGGCCGTCGTTCAGGGTGACATCCCGCTGCTCGACAGTGAGCTGCCATCGGCCAACGGCGTCGCCACCGCCCGCGCCCTGGCCAGGATGTACGGAGCGATCGCCAACGGAGGCGAGATCGAGGATCGGCGTTACCTCTCGGCGGAGCTGGTGGCCGGCCTCATCGGTCGGCGCAATCTGCGACCGGACCGCAACCTGGTCATGCCGCTGGCCTTCCACCTGGGCTATCACGCGCTTCCCTTTCCCGGCGTCCTGCCCGGATTCGGTCATGTGGGCCTGGGCGGGTCGCTGGGCTGGGCCGATCCCCGGTCGGGCCTGGCATTCGGCTTTGTGCACAACCGGCTGCTCACCCCGTTCCTGGTCGCCGATCAGGCCGGTTTCGTCGCCACCGCGGCCCTGATCCGACGTGGCGCGGCGGAAGCGCGCAAGCGCGGGTTCGTGCCGGTCACCGAGGCGGGTGCACCCTTCGCCGTCCCGGCTTCCGGAGTGGTGGCGGGCTAGAACGGCCTGGTCGGGGCGCTGCACTGGGTTGGTCCCGCGGGTATCTTTCGACAACCCCCTGGCGTCCTGACCAGCCAATACGCCGCTGGCCAGGTCCTCACGAGCTGCCTTGGGCGGGCCTTCAGCTAACACATCCTCTGGTCGGTAGCGGCCGGCTTAGCGGTCCACTAATTGCAGGCATTGCTTCTTGAATCGCGTCCGCGACCCTTTCTTGAGGGGAATATCGGGAATATATTGTTAATAGCCTGTCGTTCCATTCTAGTAATTTGCTGACCAATAGGTTGCGCCGGATAATTGGCGGTAGCGGTCATCGTCCCGTTTAGTGCCTCGGGTTCGGAATCTGACCTTGTAGTAACCTGAGACGAGCATCTCAGGTTACTCTCAGGTTAGTTGCCATCTTGGGCTGAGCAGGAGAGAAAGGCCAGGCTCACCAGGGTTCCGGGATCCGACGGGGAGTAGCGGATACTCTCAGGAAACTGACAGGTCGGGTCTGCGGCACCCGCTGAATACGAGGTACAAACGGTGCAATTCCACACCCGTGGGTCAATGTTGGAATGCACCGGCATCCGGAGTTCTCGTCCGTGTCGAGATCAAATTTGCTCTTGCATCGATGATGCGAGAAAGTGGCCCAATTGCGACCGAAAACCCACTGCAACTTCGCTGCGGTCCCGCGAGGTGGTGGCGACGGTCCTGGTCGACGTCCGGTACCCGCCCTGTTCGGGCGTTAGTTGCCTTGTGCTGCAGCAGTTTCCATCTTCGACCCGTGATCGGCGGCCAACATTTGCCAGGGCGGTGGATGCGACACTCAGCTATCTCATACTCGGCGAGGAAGCGGGGGCATGCGGCGAGCACGGTAACATTAGTCATTGTCTAATCAAAATCGAACGCCTTTTGTCGCAGTCGCGGGCGAAAGCGGCTAAGCTACCGGGCACATTGGCAACTTCGGCTTGATGATGGAGGCGGGACCGCTCGCGCCGGGCGCTCGGTGCGCGGGGTTGCGCCCCACGATTTAAGTTCGTTGCCTTGCCCCGCATCGACAAGAATGAGGTGTGAGCGGACGTGCGTGAGACACGTGAGACATCTGTCACCCCGATTGCCGTCGTCGGCATGGCCTGCCGGCTTCCCGGCGGAATCGATTCGCCGCACAAGCTCTGGGATGCGTTGTTGCGAGGCGACGACCTGGTCACCGAGGTCCCCCGCGATCGGTGGGATGTCGACGAGTACTACGACCCGGAGCCCGGTGTGCCCGGGCGCTCGGTGTCCAAGTGGGGGGCATTCCTCGACGACGTGACCGGCTTCGATCCCGACTTCTTCGGCATCAATGAACGCGAGGCCACCGCGATGGATCCGCAGCACCGCCTGCTGCTGGAAACCTCGTGGGAGGCCATTGAACAAGCCGGGCGCACGCCGTCGTCCATGGCCGGCAGTTCCACCGGCGTATTCGTCGGTATGTCTCACGACGACTACGCCATGCTCACCAGTGACGCCGGCGCATTCGACCAGGCCTATGCGTTCACCGGCACGCCGTTCAGCATGGCGTCCGGGCGTATCGCTCACGCGTTGGGGCTGCAGGGGCCGGCGCTGACGCTGGACACCGCCTGCTCATCGAGCATGGTCGCCGTCCACTCCGCATGCCGCAGCCTGCACGAGGGCGAGAGCGATATGGCCCTGGCCGGCGGGGTGATGCTGATGATGGAGCCGCGCAACTTCGTCTCGGCCTCCGGGCAGGGCATGCTGTCACCGTCCGGACGTTGCCACGCGTTCGACGTCGCGGCCGACGGATTCGTTCGCGCCGAGGGTTGCGGGATAGTGCTGCTCAAGCGGCTTTCCGACGCCGAGCGCGACGGGGACCGGATCCTGGCGGTCATTCGTGGTACCGCCTCCAACCAGGACGGTCGTACCGAGAACATCCTGACTCCGTCGGCCGAAGCCCAGGCAGCGGTCTTCCAGTCCGCGCTGGCCGCGGCGGGCGTCGACCCGGGCACGGTCGGCATGGTCGAGGCGCACGGAACCGGCACCCCGGTGGGCGACACCATCGAGTTCAGCAGCCTCTCACGCGTTTACGGCACCGCAGGTCCGTGCGCCCTGACCTCGGTGAAGAGCAACTTCGGCCACGCCGAGTCGGCGGCGGGCGTCCTGGGTCTGATGAAGACCGTTCTCGCTGTCCACCACGGTGTCATTCCCAAGAACCTCCACTTCAACCGGCTGCCCGACAAACTGGCCAAGGTCGACACCGGCCTGTTCGTGCCGGGGGAGATGACGCCCTGGCCCGTCGACGACAACCACGCACCCCGGCGTGCGGCGGTGTCGTCCTACGGCATGTCGGGAACCAATGTCCACGCCGTGCTGGAGCAGGCCCCCGAGCCGGCCACGGCGGACGGCGCGGCACCGCGACCGGCAACGCCGGATCGGCTGGTGTTCCCGGTGTCCTCCACGTCGGCCGACGAACTCCGCCGTACCTCGCAACGGCTCGCGGACTGGGTCGAGGCATCCGGCGAGGACCTCGCCCTGCCCGACCTCTCCTACACCCTGGCGCGGCGGCGTGGGCACCGGCCGGTGCGCACCGCCGTCATCGCCGACGACCGTGCCGAATTGATCGACCGGCTGCGCGCTGTCGCCGACGGTGACGATCCGTACCAGGCCGCGGTGGCTCAGGACGACCGGGGACCGGTGTGGGTGTTCTCCGGACAGGGCTCGCAGTGGGCGTCGATGGGCGCCGGCTTGCTGGCCACCGAGCCGGTGTTCGCGGCCACCATCGCCGAGATCGAGCCGCTGATCCTCGCCGAGTCCGGTTTCTCGGTCACCGAGGCCATGCTGGCCGCCGAGACCGTCACCGGCATCGACCGTGTCCAGCCGACCATCTTCGCGATGCAGGTCGCCATGGCCGCCACGATGACGTCCCACGGGGTGCGCCCGGGCGCGGTCGTCGGGCACTCGCTGGGTGAGGTTGCCGCCGCCGTCGTCGCCGGCGCGCTGTCCCTGGAAGACGGTGTGAAGGTGATCTGCCGCCGTTCGTGGCTGTGCCTGCGCCTGGCCGGTGGCGGGGCCATGGCGGCCGTCGAGCTGCCCGCGCAGAAGGTGCGCGAGGAACTGGAGCAGCAGGGCATCGAGGACGTGGTCGTCGCGGTCGTGGCATCGCCGAAGTCCACGGTGATCGGAGGCGCGACGCAGACCGTCCGCGAGATCGTGGCGGCCTGGGAGCAGCGCGAGATCATGGCGCGCGAAGTGGCGGTCGACGTGGCGTCGCACTCGCCGCAGGTCGATCCGATCCTCGATGAGCTGGCCGAGATGCTCGAAGACATCACCCCGCTCGCCCCGGAGGTCCCGTACTACTCCGCGACCCTCTTCGACCCGCGCGAGCAGCCGTACTGCGATGCCGATTACTGGGTCGACAACCTGCGCCACGCGGTGCGCTTCTCGGCCGCGGTTCAGACCGCGCTGGAGGACGGCTTCCGAGTCTTCGCCGAGCTGTCCCCGCACCCGTTGCTGATGCGTGCCGTCGACCAGACGGCCGCCGCCCTCGATGTCCCGATCGCCGCCGTGCCCGGCATGCGCCGTGGACAGCAGACGCCACACGGGCTGGGCACCTTCCTCGGCGACCTGTTCGCCGCGGGAGCCGAGGTGGACTTCTCGGTGCTCTCGCCCGACGGAGAGCTGGTCGATGCGCCGCTGCCGACCTGGACCCACCGGAGTCTGGTGCTGCGCCCGGACGGGGCCGACCACCAGGGTCGTGGCGCCCACCTGGTCGCGGCACATCCGCTGTTGGGCTCCCATGTGCGGCTCCTCGAGGAGCCGGAGCGGCACGCCTGGCAGGCCGACATCGGTACGGCGGCACATCCGTGGCTCACCGACCACCAGATCAACAATGTGGCAGCACTTCCCGGTGCGGCGTACTGCGAGATGGCCCTGGCCGCCGCCCGGACCGTCCTCGGCGACGCGTCCGAGGTCCGCGACGTCCGGTTCGAGCGGATGCTGCTGCTCAAGGACGAGACCCCGGTCAGTGCCGTCGCTTCGATGGCGGGGCCGGGGGACCTGGAGTTCCTGGTCGAGACCGATCAGGACGGTGAGCGTGAGCGGCGGGCCAGTGCGGTTCTGCACGCCGCAGAGGATGACGGCCGGCCGGCGGCCTACGACCTGGCCGCGCTGTTGACGTCCCATCCCCTCCGCGCGGACGGCGCCGACGTCCGGCAGTGGTTCGACGGCCGGGGAGTCCAGTTCGGTCCGGCCTTCACCGGCCTGGCCGCGGTCAACACCGGCGACGACAGCTCCGAGACCGTGCTGGCCGAGATCGGGTTGCCGACCGCGATCCGCAGCCAGCAGAGCGCCTTCGGTGTGCACCCGGCGTTGCTGGACGCCTGCTTCCAGTCGGTCGCGGCGCATCCCGGTGTCCAGGCGACCGGCACCGGAGGGCTGCTGTTGCCGCTCGGTGTCCGTAAGCTGCGCGTTCACGGCCCGACGCAGAAGGCCCGCTACTGCCTGACCCGGCTGACGTCCCTGGATGGTTCCGGGGTGGAGGCCGACATCGATCTGCTGGACGACTACGGGTCGGTGCTGCTGTCGGTGCACGGGCTGTCGATGGGCAGCGGTGTGTCCGAGGGGCACGAGGGGGTCCGGGTGCTCAACGAGCGTCTGCTGGCCGTCGAATGGCGACAGCAGGTACTGCCCGAGCTGCCCGCGCACTTCGTCCCGGGAACGTGGCTGCTGGTCACCACCTCCGACGCCGCGGACATCCTGGCGTCCGAGCTGACCGATACGTTGAAACTCAACGACGCCGACGTGACGACCATGTCGTGGCCCCAGCACGCCGATCATGCGGCCAACGCCGTACGGCTCGGCGAATACTTCGACGCCGGCGGCTTCAGCGGTGTCGTGGTGGTGGCCGCTCCGCGCAACGGTTGCCCGGAGGAGCAGCTGGCGCAACGCGGTGGTGAGCACGTCCGCCACCTGGTGCGGATCGCCCGCGAGCTGCCGGACTCCGCCGGCGAGCCGCCGCGGCTGTACGTGGTGACCAGAAGCGCGCAGACGGTGTTGCCCGACGAGCGGCCCAACCTCGAACAGGCTGGACTGCGCGGTCTGCTGCGGGTGATCGGCGCTGAGCACCCGCACCTGCGCCCGACGCACATCGACGTCGACGACGAAACCGACGGCAGGGTCGTGGCACGTCAGCTCCTGCTCGGTTCGGAGGATGACGAGACCGCCTTCCGCACCGGTGAGTGGTATACCGCGCACCTGTATCCGAGCCCGTTGCGGCCCGAAGAGCGGTACCACACCGTGATCGACCACGAGCGTGACGGCATGCGGTTGGAGATCCGGACCCCCGGTGACATGCAGACACTGGAACTGGCCGCGTTCGACCGCGTTCCGCCCGGACCGGGGCAGATCGAGGTGGCTGTCACCGCATCCAGCCTGAACTTCGCCGATGTCCTCGTGGCGTTCGGGCGTTACCCGAGTTTCGACGGCGGCCACCCTCAGCTGGGCATCGATTTCGCCGGCGTCGTCACCGCGGTCGGTCCGCAGGTCACGTCCCACCGAGTCGGTGACCACGTCGGCGGCATGTCGCCCAACGGTTGCTGGGGCACATTCGTGACGTGCGACGCCGATGTGGCCGTGACGCTCCCGCAGGGTCTGCGGGACGACCAGGCCGCGGCGGTGTCCACCGCCTCGGCCACCGCCTGGTACGGCCTGCACGACCTGGCCCGGATCAAGGCCGGCGACAAGGTGCTGATCCACTCCGCCACCGGTGGCGTGGGACAGGCGGCGATTGCGATCGCGCGTGCCGCGGGGGCGGAGATCTTCGCCACCGCGGGTACCGAGGAGCGGCGAGAATTGCTGCGCGACATGGGTATTGCCCACGTCTACGACTCCCGCAGTGTGGCGTTCGCCGATCAGATCCGTCGCCACACCGACGGGTACGGTGTCGATATCGTGCTGAATTCGCTGACCGGCGCGGCACAGCGTGCCGGCGTGGAACTGCTGGCCTTCGGGGGGCGATTCGTCGAGATCGGCAAGAAGGACATCTACGGCGACACCCGGCTGGGGTTGTTCCCGTTCCGGCGCAACCTGTCGTTCTACGGTGTGGATCTGGCCCTGATGTGTGCGACACATCCCGAGCAGATTCGCGAGCTGCTCGACACCGTGTACCGGCTGACCGCCGAGGGAGTACTGCCGCAGCCGGAGACCACGCACTATCCGCTGGCCGAGGCCGCCACCGCCATCCGCGTGATGGGTGCGGCCGAGCACACCGGCAAGCTGCTGCTCTCGGTCCCCAAGGTCGGGCACAGCAACGTCGTCGTGCCGCCGGAGCAGGCGCGCGTGTTCCGCGCGGACGGCTCCTACATCATCACCGGTGGCCTGGGCGGCCTCGGCTTGTTCCTCGCCTCGAAGATGGCTGCCGCCGGTTGCGGGCGGATCGTGCTCAACTCGCGGTCGGAGCCGAAGCCCGAGGCGGCCGAGGAGATCGCACGGATGCGGGCCGGCGGCACGGATGTCCAGGTGGTGTGCGGCGACATCGCCCAGTCCGAAACGGTCGACCAGCTGGTGGCCGCGGCCACTGCGACGGGACTTCCGGTGCGGGGTGTCCTGCACGCGGCGGCTGTCGTCGAGGATGCCATTCTCACCAACATCACCGACGAACTCGTCGAGCGGGACTGGGCACCGAAGGTCTACGGCGCCTGGCATCTGCACCGCGCGACCACTGCGCAGCCGCTGGACTGGTTCTGCTCGTTCTCCTCCGCGGCGGCGCTGCTGGGCTCGCCGGGGCAGGGGGCCTACGCGGCGGCCAACAGCTGGCTGGATGCCTTCACCCACTGGCGTCGAGCGCAGGGGCTGCCGGCTACGGCGATCGCCTGGGCGGCCTGGGATGAGATCGGCGCGGGCGCACACCTGGCCGCCGGTGGAGACACCGCGATGATCAGTCCGGAGGAGGGCGCGGACGCGTTCGCGGCGCTGCTGCGGCACGACCGGGCATACAGCGGGTACGCGCCGGTCATCGGCACCCCCTGGTTGACCGATCTGGCGCAGCGCAGCCCGTTCGCTGAGGCGTTCCACTCCAGTTCCGACCGCACGTCCGATGCCAGCGGCTCCGGGAGTTTCCGGGCTGAGCTGCATTCCCTGCCGCGGGAGGAGTGGCCCACCCGGGTTCGCCGACTGGTATCCGAGCAGCTCAGCCTGATCCTGCGTCGCAGCATCGACCCGGATCGACCGATCTCTGAGTATGGATTGGACTCGCTGGGCAACCTGGAGCTGCGTACCCGCATCGAGACGGAAACCGGAGTGCGCGTGCGCTCCATGGACGTCACTACTGTTCGTGCGCTGTCCGAGGGCCTGTGCGAAATGCTGGCGGGTGTGGTTGCATCAGCGCCATCGCGCTGACGGGTTGAAGGTAGGGGAGAACGAAGCGTGGTTGCGCTAACTGCCATCCATGATTGGGTCGACGCACCCGGAGCGGTCGTGTCGTGGAGTCCGTCGCCGGCGTCGCTGAAGAAGGTTGCCGACGCCCCGGTCAGCGAGGTGCCGCCCAGCTATCAGCAGGATCAGCACATCCGCACCTACCGGGAGCACTCGGCCAATGGGCTCGAGATGGCGCGGTTGCTCATTCCGGCGTGGAACATGCCGGGCCGTTGCGATGTCCGCGCGATGACCTACGTCATCAACTCCTACCTGCGCCGGCACGACACGTACCACAGCTGGTTCGAGTTCTCCGAGGACGACAGCGTCGTCCGCCGCACGGTGGCGAACCCGGCCGACATCAAGTTCGTCGCGACCAAGCACGGCGAGATGACCTCGGGCCGGTGGCGCAAGCACGTCCTGGACACACCGAGTCCGCTGCAATGGGACTGTTTCCGCTTCGGCATCATTCAGCGTGCCGACCACTTCACGTTCTACGTCAGCGTCGATCACCTCCATGCCGACGCGATGTTCATGGTCGCGCTGTTCGTGGAGCTCCACATGAACTATGCCGCCCTGGCCGAAGGCGGGGCGCCGATCAAGCTGCCGGAGGCGGGTAGCTACCACTCGTATTGCACCCGGCAACGTTCCTACACTTCCGATCTGACCCTGGACTCGCCGGAGGTTCGCGGTTGGATCGACTTCCTGCAGAACAATGACGGGACGCTGCCGAAGTTCCCACTGCCGCTGGGTGATTCCTCGGCGCCGTGCGCCGGCGACCTGGTGACCGTGCAACTGATGAACGAACACGACACGGACCGGTTCGAGCACGCGTGCACGGCGGCGGGTGTCCGGTTCATCGGTGGTATGTTCGCCTGTGCCGCGATCGCCGAGCGTGAGCTGACCGGCGCCGACAGCTATCACGTCATCACTCCGACCACCACCCGCAGCACTCCGGCCGAGTTCATGACGACGGGTTGGTTCACCGGCCTGGTGCCGATCTCGGTGACGCTGGCGGGAAGGTCGTTCGCCGAGGTGGCACGTGCAGCCCAGGCCTCGTTCGATTCGGGTATGCACCTGGCCAGTGTGCCGGTCGAACGAGTGCTGGAACTTGCCGAAGAATCCGTGCCGGGCATCCGCAAGCCCGGCCCCGGTGTTCCGATGCTGTCCTATCTCGACGTCGGTCTGCCACCGCTCGACCCGGTGATCATCGCTCAGTGGCAGCAGCTCAACGGCCGCATCTACACCGATCTGGGGGCGGCGAATCAGATCGGCATGTGGGTGACTCGGCGCAGCAGCGGCACGACGGTCACGGTGGCCTTCCCGGACAATCCGATCGCCCGGGAGTCGGTGGCGCAGTACGTGGAACTGATGAAGTGCACCTATCTGCGTGTCGCGGAGGGCCGCGCAGAAGCGGTGTCGTCGCCACGCTTGCACAAAGCAATGGCCTGATCCTGGTGACCGAGGGTCGACACGGGTTACGCGCGCGCCTGCGACGTGCCACCAAAGACACTGTGACGCCAGACAATCTGGTGGCCTATACCGACCAGGCCCTGTTGCTGGCACTGCGTGGTGCCGGCCAGGACGCGGTGATGCAGGTGCTGTGGATCTATGAGCACCCCGTCGACCTCGAAGGTCTACGGAGGTTTCACGGCAACCTCGGGCACGGCCTGTTCGGCCGACGAATCGAACGCTCGCCGCTGCCCTTCGGCCGGCCTCGGTGGGTTTCCGCGCCGGGCCCGCAGGCACCGATGGCCGTCGCGGAACATCCGCGGCCCCGCGCCGAGCTCTACGACTGGGCCGACGAACAAGTCGAACTGCCGCTCGATCCGGAATGGGGCCCGACCTGGCGGCTGGCCGTCCAGCCCTTCACCGACGGGTCGACGGCTGTCAGCCTGGTGATCTCGCACTGTGTGGCCGACGGCGGCGGCGTCGTACTCACGATCCTCGGCGCGCTCAACGGCGGAGCACCCGATCTGGACTACCTGCCGCCACGCTCGCGTCCGCGCCTTCGGGCCGGGCTGTCCGACCTGAGGCAGACCGCCACGGACGCACCAGAGATCGCCCGGACCCTGGGCAAGGCCGCGAAGGTCGCACTGCGTCGCCGGCACGAACTCACAGCCCCGGGCGTTCCGCCCGTACCCGCTGCCAGCGATGGCGATCGCCACGTGTTCGTGCCATCGGCATCGGCCTCCATCGATGTGCAGGACTGGGATGCGATGGCCGAAAGCCTTGGGGGAAACAGTTTTTCGCTGGTTGCCGGGTTCGCCGGAAAGGTCGCCGAGCATCTGGGGCGCACACGTACCGAAGACGGCGTCGTCACCTTGATGATCCCGGTCAATCAGCGCGAGGGCATGGACGACACCGGCGGCAACGTGGTGTCGATCGCCAACGTCAGCTTCGATCCCACGACGGTGGGCAAGGACCTGTCCGCTGCCCGGGCCGCGATCAGGGAGGGGATCGCGACGGCACGCCAGGTTCCCGACGAGATGGTGGAGCTGCTGCCGTTGATCCCCTTCGTGCCGAAGCGAGCGTTCGGCCGGATGGTCGACATGACCTTCGGCTTCTCCGCAGACCTGCCGGCGTCCTGCTCGAACATGGGCGAAGTTCCCGCCGAGGCGCTTCGCATCGACGGCACGGCTGCCGAGCGCGTGATATTCCGCGGCGTGGACCGGCACCTGACCCGCGACGTCCTCGAGCGGCGGCGCGGGTCGCTCACCGTGGCTTCCGTGCGTGTCGCCGGCAGGATCATCGTGGTGGTGATCGGCTATCAGCCCGGCATCGAGAACTCTCATGCCCACCTGCGTGAGGTGGTCGCACAGACACTGGCAGAGTTCGACTTGACCGGCGTGATCGAGTAGCACCATAGGCACGGCCGGCGATATGTGGATCACCCGATCTGTGTTGGAGGTTGACTGGTGACGACAGACACTCGCCGCGGGCGCCGGCTGTTCAAGCGCCGTGCTTCGGACGATGCGGCACCGGACCACCGGCTGGCGTACCTGGATCAGACGGCGTTGGAGCTCATGCGTGTCACCGGCCGCAGCCAGCTCATGCAATGTGTCTGGGTCTACGAGCACCCGGTCGACATGGAGGGTGTGAGGCGATTTCACCGCAATTTCTCCGAGTCGCTGGGAGGGCGGCACGTAGAACGGTCCGCACTGCCGTTCGGCCGGCCTCGGTGGGTGAAACCGGCCGGGCCACCGTCGCAGATCATGATCAGTGAGCACGCCAGGCCGCGCGCCGAGTTGCTGGACTGGGCCGACGAGATCGCCAATCTGCCCATCGATCCTGAGCGGGGACCAACCTGGTACCTCGGTGTGCAGCCACTCACCGACGGTTCCACCGCCGCCACCATGGTGGGCTCCCACGTCATCGGGGACGGTGTCGGCGCCCTGCTGGCGATCTTCGAGGCGGTCACGGGCAATATCCGCGATGTGGGCTACGAACTGCCCGGGTCGCGAACTCCGCTTCGCGCGATCACCTCCGATCTGCGCCAAGCCGTCAGGGACCTGCCCGAGACCGCCCGGACATTCGTCAAGGCTGCCAAGCTGGTATACGGGAAGCGGCACGACCTGACCCAGTCCAGGGCGGTGCGCTCGTCATCGGGGCCCGACGGTGAAGCCGACGGTACCGTGATCGTCCCGTCCGTGGCTGTCTATGTTGACGTCAAGGACTGGGATGAGCGCGCGGAAAGCCTTGGCGGCAACAGCTACTCGTTGGTGGCCGGGTACGCGGCGAAGCTCGGTGAACATATGGGACGGCGTCGCGCCGCCGATGGCGCAGTGACCCTGGTCATCGCCATCAACCTGCGGGAGAATCTCGAGGACACCCGAGCGCTGGCAATGGCGTTCGCGAACGCTTCCGTCGACCCGGCGAAGGTCACGACCGATCTGTCCGAAGCGCGTACCGCTGTCCGAGAGGCCCGGGAGGCGGCCAAGGAACAGGCCGATCCGACACTGGAGGTGCTTCCGGTGATCCCGTGGCTGCCGCGCCGAGCGGTCAAAGGGGTGGCAGATCTGCTGTTCGCCTACTCCGACGACCTGCCGGTGTCCTGCTCGAACCTCGGCGACCTGCCTCCGCAGATCGGTCAGATCGACGGCACCGACGCCGAGTACGTCTTCATCCGCGCCGTCGACCAGAATGTCACGAAACGGGAGCTGCAGCGCTCACACGGCCAGCTGGTGGTGGTTTCCGGCCGGATCAACGGCAAGGTCACCATCTCCGTGGAGGCCTACGAGACCGGTTCCGAGAACACCAAGACCCGGCTACGCGAACTGGCCGCGAAGACGCTGGCCGAGTTCGGGCTTACCGGTGTGATCGACTGACCGAGTTGTTGCCGGCGTTACAGCCCGCTGGCGCCGACCGCGATCAGCAGGCCGCCCACCACACCCACGAATGCCGCCGCGTGCCGGCGCGTGCGGGTACGGATCCATTCGTTGAAGCGCTGCACCCACACGCGCGTCTTGGCCGGCGCCACCACGAAGCTGAGCAGGGGGATCACCGCCGCAGCACTGGCCAGCAGCAGGAACGTGACCAGGGCCGACGCCTGCGCGATCGGTGAGGACTTGGACGCGATGATGAGCGCCAGCAGAGCCATGTAGTCGACGCTGGGCATCGCGAGCGCCGCACCGATGGATCCGGAGAACCACGAGGATTCGCCCTTCGCAAAACCACGGGCACGGGTGGACAGCCGCTTGAGTCCGGTCGGGGGCGCCGACTCTTCCAGTACGGCTACGCCCGCACCGGCACCCGCGGGCACCTCGGCCGCCGGCTGCCGGGAGAGCTGGCGCAGGGGAATCCTCGAGGCCAGCAGCCCAGCCAGAAGCACTGCGACCAAGCCGATCCCGATCTGGATCAGGGACGGGTCGAAATCCGCCTTCCCCAGGAAACCATGGTGGAAGACGAACAGGACAACGAAACCGACACTGAGGCTCACCGCCATGCCCGTGCAGAGAAAGACGAACAGGTGCCGCACTGGCCGTGGCCTGGTCAGCAACAGCGCAATCAGACCGATGCGGGCCGGCTCGACACTCACTGCGAGGCCGAGTAGCAGGACGGTCGTCCACATGGCTGGCAATCCTACCCTCTCAGCGGGCCGCGACCGACCCGATCGTCAGTCGAGACGGCCTTTGCGGGCCGCATCTTCGAGGAGGTCGGCGGCCGCTGCCACGCTGACCGCGGGCTTGGTCACCGCAGCGGCGATATCACGGGCACGGGTGGTGTACCCGGGCTGCAGTACGGTCCGGAGATCGGCCAGCAGGGAGTCCCGGGTGGTGGCCGAGAAACGTCGGGACGTGCCGATTCCCAGCCGTTTGAGCTGATTGCCCCAAAGCGGCTGCTCAGCTGCCACCCACAGCACCACCGTCGGCACGCCGGCGCGCACCCCGGCGGCCGTGGTGCCCGCCCCACCGTGATGCACGATCGCGCGGCAGGCCGGGAACGCCGCAGCATGGTTAGCCGAGGGCACCACTTTGACCTGGTGGGATTCGCCGATGTCACCGAGCTCCAAGGCTCCCGAGCAGATCAGTGCCCGCTCGCCCAGCTCTGTGCACACCTCGGTGATCATGCGAACCGCGTCGGCGGGCGCCTCGACCGGCATGCTGCCGAATCCGAAATAGATCGGTGGTGGGCCGGCGGTGATCCATGACGCCACCTCATCGTCGGCATCGGTCGGCATTTCCAGGGTCAGCGATCCGACCAGTGGGCGCCTGCCTCGCCATTCGTCGGTCAAGCCGGGAAAGAACACCTCGTCATAAGCCTGTATCTCGAGGGCTCCGCCCTCCACGATGCGTCGCACCGCGCGGGTGCTTGCCTTCGGAAGCCCCAAGGCACGTCGCTGCTCGTCCTCGGCCGGCTTCAGGAAGCGCCAATGAAACCATTCGGTTGCCGACCACACGGGCCGGAGCACCCGGGGGGGAAGAGGAACGGGCAGGACGTAGCTGTTGGCGCGCACGGGGAAGTAGTGCAGTTCGGCCAGCGGCAGACCGTGAAATTCGGCGACGTTCGCCGCGATCTCCTGGTACGCCGTGCCGGCCAGGATCAGGTCGGCCCCGCCGGCCATGGCCGTCAACGTCCGGCTCATCTCGGCCCAGCCCTCGGTGGCGGCCTCCCGGGCCTTGCGTATCGCGGTCAGCGGGTTGCGCACCGCCATCCAGTCCGAGGCGGTGGCGGCGGTGAGGGCATCCGGGCGCGAGAAGACGTCCCCCTGCAGTTGTCTCTGCGAATCAGGGCCGTAGGCATGCACATCCGGGAGTCCAGCCGACTCGATGAACCGAACATGGTTGGGCGGCACGGCCATGCGCACCCCGTGTCCGCGTCGCTGCAGCTCTAGGCCAAGCGCTGCGCAGGGTTCGACATCACCACGAGTCCCATGGATTGCCACGGCGAATTTCATTGCTCACCATCTGAATCCGCAAGCGCCGATGCGGCCGGCGACGTCGACTCCGCTGTCATCGCGCGCATTTTCCCAGCACAATACCGTATCCGGCGCGGGGCTCTTCGGACTCGGGCCGCGGCCGTCACCGTCGGCGGTGACGCGGCCTCAACGGGAGGCCCCGGTGAACCACTTCGTCCTGATCCGCCAGGAATGAGCCGATGCCAGGGCGAACCCGGCGCCGCACACGCACGCGAACAGCCAGACCAGGCCGCCTCCCTCGAGGCGCTGGAGCGGTGGCACGTAGGCCGTGGTGATCCGCACCGCACAGGCGATCATGCCGCTCGCCGACGCCAGCAGATAGAAGTTGGCGATGCGGCGCGACCGGGGGTCCCTGCGCAGGATCAACAACGCCCGCGATCCGTAGCAGAGCAGGTAGATCAGCGTGCCGCAGAGCAGCAACCAGTAGGTCGACAGCCAGAAATCGGTGGGCACGGCGAAGAAATCCGCCCGGCAGACCGTCGCCCCGTTGCCCAGCGAGAAGGTTGCCAGCAGCAGCGGGATGCAGAGTGTGGCCGGTCGCTCGACGTACTGTTTGAACGACCTGCGCAGGGCGTGGTCGTCCTGCAGGCGGCCCAGCGCGTTGTAGACGACCGCCGAGGCCGCCACCACGTAGCAGTCGTGGGCGAGGTAGTCCTCGAGGTTCCACTTGCCGGTGAGTGCGTGCAGTACCCGCCCGACGGTCATGGACGCCAATGGGGACATCAACAGCACGGCCGCGCCCTGCAATGCGATATTGAGGGTCGCGGCAACCTCCCAGCGACAGTTCCAGGTCACCCGACGAATCCACAGGCTCCATCCGATGCAGGCTGTGGTGATCGCGATGAGTGCAGCAAGAGGCATCGGCGTCGCCTTTTCCCCGAATTAATTCAGCAAATACTATAGGGGAGGCGCATCAAGCCGCGGCCGTAATTCCGAGAGTTTCGCGGGTACGTGGCTGCGCTTCGATGAATCTATTGTCGCAACCGTGAACGGCGCGGAGTCGACGTAGGTACGCACTTCCTGGCGGCTCATCAGGCCGAATCGGACCTGCAGATCGGGATAGCTCAGATCGAACCTGGTTGCAACAAGCCGCAGCTCTTCGGCATTGGGGTAGTCGGAGTCCTTGATCCGGCGGTAGTAGGTGCTGCTTGAGACGGCGAGTGCGTCGTAGATGTCCTTCGCCTCGACATCGCCGTCCAGGAGGTACTCGAGCAGCGCTTTGAGTTGTCTGCCGTTTTCATCGGTCCGGGGCACGCGTTCACGATAACCCGAACTCTCGGTAGTGGGTACTGGCAACCATCGCCGGGAAACAAATAACGAAATTAACATCCTCGTCACGGTAATGGGAATGCTCTCCCGATTCTGGGACATGGCCGGTACGGTTGGCCCATGGTTGCTCCCTCGACGATCAAGCCGTCGAACAAGGTGCGGGTGGTCGACGACGAGACTTCCGGCCCGCCGCGGGCGGAGGATCTGGTCCGGCTGTCGGAGCCGCTGGCTCCGGTGCTGGTCGCCGAACTCGACGGTGCCGTGAGCGCGGTCGTTGCCGGGGTCGAGGAGTTCCTGCTGGCCGCGCTCGGGCGCGCGATCGCGCGGACCCTCGGCGCCGGCGTCGTCACGGTGACCGGCCCCACGGTCGCGACACGGACCCGGCTTTGCTGTGCCACCGATCGCGAGCTCGATGCCGATGGGCTGCTGGCCGATGTCCGCCGGTCGATCGCGGCATTGCCGGATGCCACTTCTTCCCCGCCCGACGTGGTCTTTGCCTACCGTGACGGGCCACCGGAACCGTCTTCCGGGTCGCTTCAGCTCTCCGGTGGGCCCGCCCTGGGTCTGCTGGTTCACCACGCCGACGGGACGCTGCAGATGGACTGGTGGTACGACGCGCGCCGCCTGAGTGCGTGCACGGTCGAAGAACTCGCGGCCCAGTTCCAGCTCGGTTTGATCGAGCTGACCTCAGAATCCACCCCGGAAGCCGCTCCGCGCCACGGGCACACCCCCTGACCGGCCGGTATCGGTGGCTCTTCCGCTCGGGCGCAGCACCCCGGGCGAGATCCTGGCAAGGCTGGCCGAATCCGACGGTAGAATCTGGCCAGCGGCATCGATCCGGCCATCACCGGGGAGCCTTCGGAAGAACGGCCCGGACCCGGGCCCAGTAGAACCGAACGGGTTGGCCCGTCACAGCCTGAAATGAGCGACGCACGCCCGGCGTGCGTAAGCGGGGTGGTACCGCGGCGCTCGCGCACCAGCGCGTCGTCGTCCCCGTGCCTGCACCTCTGGCACAGGAGACGAACACCCACCGTGACCGAGAATGGTTACCCGAAGCCGGCCGGCTCGCCCAACTTTCCGGCCCTCGAGCTCGAGGTCCTTGACTACTGGGCGGCCGATGACACGTTCCGGGCCAGCATCGCCGGCCGGGACGGGGCCGAAGAGTACGTCTTCTACGACGGGCCACCGTTCGCCAACGGGCTGCCGCACTACGGCCATCTGCTGACCGGTTATGTCAAAGACATCGTTCCGCGCTACCGCACCATGCGCGGCTACAAGGTGGAGCGGCGGTTCGGCTGGGACACCCACGGTCTGCCCGCCGAACTCGAGGTGCAGCGCCAGCTCGGCATCACCGACAAGGCCCAGATCGAGGAGATGGGCATCGGGAAGTTCAACGATGCCTGTCGGGCCTCGGTGCTCAAGTACACCGACGAATGGCGCGCCTACGTCACCCGGCAGGCCCGGTGGGTGGATTTCGACAACGACTACAAGACGCTCGACCTGTCGTTCATGGAGTCGGTCATCTGGGCGTTCAAGCAGTTGTGGGACGCCGGGCTGGCCTACGAGGGGGTCCGGGTGCTGCCGTACTGCTGGAACGACGAAACCCCGTTGTCCAGCCACGAGCTGCGGATGGACGACGACGTCTACCAGAGCCGCCAGGACCCCGCCATCACGGTGGGCTTCCGGGTGGTGGCCACGGAATCCGACCGCTCCGATCTCGATGGTGCCTACCTGCTGATCTGGACCACCACCCCGTGGACGCTGCCGTCCAACCAGGCCGTCGCGGTCAACCCGGACATCGTCTACGCCGTGGTGCGGGTCGGCGATCGGCGCTACGTGCTGGCGCAGGCCCGGCTCGCCGCGTACTCGCGTGAGTTCGGGGAGCAGCCCGAAGTCCTGAGCACCCTGACCGGTGAGCAGCTGCTCGGGTTGCGTTACCTGCCGCCGTTCCCGTTCTTCGCCGAGACCGACAACTCCCACAACGCATTTCAAGTGCTACGCGGCGATTTCGTCACCACCGAGGACGGCACCGGAATCGTGCACATGTCACCGGCCTACGGCGAGGACGACAAGGCCACCACCGACACCGTGGGCATCGTGCCCGTCACACCGGTGGACGCCAAGGGGCGATTCGACGCAACCGTCCCCGATTACCAGGGCCAGCACGTGTTCGACGCCAACCCGCAGATCATCCGCGACCTGAAGAACGGTAGCGGCCCGGCTGCGGTCAACTCACCGGTGCTGATCCGGCATGAGACCTACGAGCACTCCTACCCGCACTGCTGGCGGTGCCGAAATCCGCTCATCTACCGAGCGGTGTCGTCCTGGTTCGTCAGGGTCACCGAGTTCCGAGACCGGATGGTCGAGCTCAACCAACAGATCACCTGGTACCCCGAGCACGTCAAGGACGGCCAGTTCGGCAAGTGGCTGTCGGGAGCGCGGGACTGGTCGATCTCGCGAAACCGGTACTGGGGCACCCCGATCCCGGTGTGGGTCTCCGACGACCCCGCGCACCCCAGAATCGACGTCTACGGCAGCCTCGACGAGCTTGAACGCGACTTCGGGGTTCGGCCGGACAACCTGCACCGGCCCTACATCGATGAACTGACCCGCCCGAATCCCGACGACCCCACGGGCAAGTCGACGATGCGCCGTATCGAGGACGTGTTCGACGTCTGGTTCGATTCGGGATCCATGCCCTTCGCCCAGGTGCACTACCCGTTCGAGAATGTCGAATGGTTCCTCGGTGCCGATTCCGCCGACCCCGGCAAGCAGGTGGACGGCCACTTCCCCGGGGACTTCATCGTCGAGTACATCGGACAGACCCGCGGCTGGTTCTACACCCTGCACGTGCTGGCCACCGCGCTGTTCGATCGCCCTGCATTCAAAACCTGTGTGTCACATGGGATCGTGCTGGGCAACGACGGTCAGAAGATGAGCAAGTCGTTGCGCAACTATCCCGACGTCAACGAAGTGTTCGACCGCGACGGCTCCGACGCGATGCGCTGGTTCCTGATGGCCTCGCCGATCCTGCGCGGCGGCAACCTGATCGTCACCGAGCAGGGCATCCGCGAGGGTGTCCGCCAGGTGCTGCTTCCGATGTGGAACGCCTACAGCTTCCTTGCCCTCTACGCGCCGAAAGTCGGTACCTGGCGGACCGATTCGACGCATGTGCTGGACCGCTACATATTGGCCAAGCTCGCCGCCCTTCGCGACGACCTGACCGGGGCCATGGACGTCTGCGATATCTCCGGTGCGTGTGAGCAGTTGCGTCAGTTCACCGAGGCCTTGACGAATTGGTATGTACGGCGGTCCCGGTCGCGGTTCTGGGAGGAAGACCGCGACGCTATCGACACGCTGCACACCGTCCTCGAGGTGACCGCGCGCCTGGCCGCGCCACTCTTGCCGATGGCCACCGAAGTGATCTGGCGCGGCCTCACCGGCGGTCGCTCGGTGCACCTGACCGACTGGCCGGAGGCCGCCGCGGCGCCGTCGGACCCCGACCTGGTCGCCGCGATGGACCAGGTGCGCGAGGTCTGCTCGGTGGCCTCGTCGTTGCGCAAGGCCAAGAAGCTGCGGGTTCGGTTGCCGTTGCCGAAGCTGACCGTCGCAGTGGACAATCCCCAACACCTGGAGCCGTTCACGGATTTGATCGCCGACGAGCTCAACGTCAAGTCCGTCGAACTCACCGACGACATCGCCCAACACGGCAGGTTCGAACTGACCGTCAACGCGCGGGTCGCCGGGCCACGGCTGGGCAAGGACGTGCAGGCCGCGATCAAGGCGGTCAAGGCCGGGCAGGGTGTGGTCAACCCGGATGGCACCCTCAGCGCCGGGCCTGCCACGCTGTTGCCCGAGGAGTACACCGCCAAACTCGTTGCCGCCGACGAGGAGTACACCGCGGCACTGGCCGACGGATCGGGCCTGGTGGTCCTCGACGGAACCGTCACCCCCGAGCTGGAGGCCGAAGGCTGGGCCAAAGACCGCATCCGCGAGCTGCAGGACCTGCGCAAGTCGACGGGTCTGGAGGTGTCAGACCGGATCGCGGTCACCATCGCGGTCCCGGAAGACCAGGCGCAGTGGGCGCGTACCCATCGTGACCTGATCGCGCACGAGATTCTGGCGACCAGCTTCGAGTTCGGGGAGCCGGCCGACGGCGCCGAGATCGGCGACGGTGTCCGGGTGGCGATCGTCAAGCAGGTCTGAAGCGAGGAGGGCGAATTGTCCAACCGATGGAAGGAGCTTGCCGCCGCCGCGCGGGTAGCCCCGGGCTCGCAGGTCAATGTCGAGCGGGATTTCGACCCCGCTCGTCACGACCACGATCTCGGGAAGGACGGCGGTGAAGCGGCGCTGGCGCAGGCCAAAGTGGAGTTGGAGGATCTGCAGGACCGGTTCTTCGCCCAGGCCGACCGGGCATTGCTGATCGTGTTGCAGGCCATCGACGCGGCGGGCAAGGACGGCACCATCAAGCACGTGATGAGCGGGATCAACCCGGAAGGCGTCGACGTGCACAATTTCAAGGCTCCGTCGACCGTCGAACGGTCCCACGACTATCTGTGGCGCCATCAGCGGGTGTTGCCGCAGCTGGGCCGCATCGCCGTCTTCAACCGCTCCCACTACGAGAACGTGCTGGTGACCCGGGTGCATCCTGAACTGTTGTGGCCGGCGGTACCCAGGGCTGATCTCGACTCGCTGTGGCAGCAGCGCTATCGGGAGATCAACCAGTGGGAGCAGTACCTGTGCGACAACGGCACCGTGATCGTGAAGCTGTTTCTCAACGTGTCCAAGGCCGAACAGAAGAGTCGCTTTCTGCAGCGGCTGGAAGTGCCGGACAAGAACTGGAAGTTCTCGCCGGATGACCTCAAGGAGCGTGCCTATTGGGGTGGATACCAGCAGGCGTACTCCGACATGCTCAGCCACACCAGCACCGAGTGGGCCCCGTGGTACGTGATCCCGGCCGACCACAAGTGGTTCTCCCACCTGACGACATCGGCCGTGCTGCTGGAGACGCTGCGCCGGCTCGATCCCCACTATCCGGTGTTGGATGCCGCCGCCGAGGAGGCGGTCAAACGGGGCAAGGCGGAGTTGCTGGCCGAATCCGACTAGTCCGGGTTCGTCGTCAGCACCGGCACAAGACCGGCCTGTTGGCGTTGCGGCACCCGCCTGGGTGACGCGTCGTCCCTACTATGTGCGCGTGGCCGCCCGCTGGGTCTTGCATCTGGACATGGATGCCTTCTTCGCATCCGTCGAGCAGCTGACGCGGCCCACCCTGCGCGGACGCCCGGTGCTCGTCGGCGGGTTGGGCGGTCGTGGCGTGGTGGCCGGTGCTAGCTACGAGGCCCGCATCTTCGGTGCACGCTCGGCGATGCCGATGCATCAGGCTCGCAGGCTGGTCGGGGCCGCCGCGGTGGTGTTGCCGCCACGCGGCGTCGTCTACGGGGTGGCCAGCCGCCGGGTCTTCGACGCGGTGCGCGCCGTCGTGCCGGTACTCGAACAGCTGTCGTTCGACGAAGCGTTCGGTGAACCCGCCGAGCTTGCGGGCGCCACCGCCGCCGACGTGGAAGCGTTCTGCCAGCGGCTGCGTGAGTGCGTCGCGGTCGAGACCGGCCTGGTCGCGTCCATCGGCGCAGGATCGGGCAAACAGATCGCCAAGATCGCGTCCGGCCTGGCCAAACCCGACGGGATCAGGGTGGTCGGGCGCGACGAGGAAGGGCCGCTGCTGGAAGGCCTTCCGGTGCGCCGGCTGTGGGGGATCGGACCCGTTGCGGAGGAGAAACTGCATCGCCTGGGTATCGAGACCGTCGGGCAGCTCGCGGCGCTGTCCGACACCGAAGCCGCCAGCATCCTCGGCGCTACGATCGGTCCGGCGTTGCATCGGCTGGCCCGCGGCATCGACGATCGGCCGGTGGTCGAACGCGCCGAGGCCAAGCAGATCAGCGCCGAATCCACCTTCGCCGCGGACCTGACCACGCTCGAGCAGTTGAGGGAGGCGGCCGGGCCGATCGTCGAGCACGCCCACCGGCGGCTGCAGCGAGATGGCCGTGGTGCCCGGACCGTGACGGTCAAGCTGAAGAAATCCGACATGATGACTCTCACCCGTTCGGCGACGCTGCCCTATGCCACCGCCGACATAGGCACCCTGACGGCGACCGCACGCCGGCTGCTGCTCGACCCGCGGGAGGTTGGTCCCATTCGCCTTCTCGGCGTGGGGTTTTCCGGTCTCAGTGACGTTCGCCAGGAGTCGCTGTTCCCCGACCTCGAGCAGCGCGAGGCCGAGTTCTCCGACACCCACGTGCCCGTTCCCGAGCCGCCCTCCGATGCCGGTGGCTGGCGAATCGGCGACGACGTCACCCACCCGGAGTTCGGCCACGGCTGGGTGCAGGGTGCGGGCCACGGTGTGGTCAGCGTGCGGTTCGAGACCCGCGGCAGCGGGCCCGGGACGATGCGCACCTTCGCCGTCGATTCCCCCGGCCTGGTGGCCGCCAACCCGGTCGACAGCCTGGACTGGTCGGAATACCTGGACGAGCAGGCCCGGTCAGCCCCACCGGGCGATGACATCGTCGACCGGTAGTCCCGCTGCCAGCGCGGCCATCAGCAGCACCCGGGCCTGGCTGGCCCGCAGCCCCGGCACCATCGCCGCACCGGCGGCGACCAGGTCGTGGCCGGGCCCATAGGCCGCGCTGGTTCGCCCGCCCGGCACCCGCGTGCAGACCGCGACCGCCAGGCCCCGCGCGCAGGCCCGGGCCACCGCGTCGACGATGGCTTCCCCGGCGTTGCCCGCACCCACCGCCTCGATGACCAGACCGCGTGCACCGGCGCCGGCGAACGCGTCGATCGCCGTACCGTCGGCACCCGGGTAGGCAGAGGCGATATCCACCCGCGGGGCGTCACCGACCGTTCCGAGGCAGGGCCGATCCTTGCTGCCGGTCAGCGAGAACGTGTCACCGGACACCGTGCCGACTGGCTCGGTCCCACCGAACATCCCCGGGCCGGTCGTCTTCGTGGTGCCCAGCGGACTGCGCACCGCCCCGGCGAAGCAGATCAGCACTCCCAGCCCCCGGAGCTGGGGACTGGCCGCCACCGTCAGCGCGTCCCGCAGATTTGCGGGGCCGTCGGCGTCCGGAGCGTCGGCGGGGCGGGCGGCGCCGGTCAGCACAACCGGCGTCGCCCCCTCGTAGGTGAGGTCCAGCCACAGGGAGGTTTCCTCCATGGTGTCGGTGCCGTGGGTCACCACGACCCCGTCAGCGTCGGGCGCGACGTCGGCGACGACCTTGCCGATCCGTTGCCAGTCGGTCGGCGTCAGCCGGGAGCTGTCGACCGACACCACGTCGATGACCTCGACGTCGAGGCCGGAGACCAGTTGGGCACCGCTGCGCGCCGGGCGCAGCACGCCGGTGGGATCTGCGCTGGTGGCAATCGTTCCTCCGGTGGTGACCACGATGAGCCGAGGCATGCCCGTCATCATCGCAGCTGGGTGGACACCGGGTGACGATGCGGCCGGGACGGCCGGTGCGGAGCCCGGTCGCCGGCCTAGGGGATGATGGAGGGGTGACTGACGAAACCGCGGGAAGCTCCGAACCGGTGACCGATACCGGTGACCAGCAGGCCCCTGAGCAGCCGGCGCCGCGGCGGGTGCGCCTGCTGCTGTCGGTCGCGGCGGTCGTGCTGGGTCTGGACATCGCGACCAAAGTTCTCGCGGTCAAGCTCTTGACCCCTGGTCAGCCGGTGTCGATCATCGGCGACACCGTCACCTGGACCCTGGTGCGCAACTCCGGCGCCGCGTTCTCCATGGCCACCGGCTACACCTGGGTTCTGACGCTGATCGCCACCGGTGTGGTCGTCGGCATCATCTGGATGGGGCGCCGCCTGGTTTCCCCGTGGTGGGCGATCGGGCTGGGCATGATCCTCGGCGGTGCGCTGGGCAACCTGATGGACCGCTTCTTCCGCTCGCCGGGCCCGCTGCGCGGCCACGTCGTGGACTTCCTGTCGATCGGCTGGTGGCCGGTGTTCAACGTCGCCGACCCGGCGGTGGTCGGCGGAGCGATCCTGCTGGTGGGGTTGTCGCTGTTCGGCTACGAGTTCGATGCCGCCGGAAGGCGCGGGCCGGACGACGAATCAGGCACGGCCGGCCGGCGCACGCCGGACACCGGCCCGGCGGACGACCCGGCCGAGACGGACTGGTGACCGAACGGTCCATGCCGGTTCCCGAGGGACTGGCCGGGATGCGTGTCGATGCCGGCCTTGCCCGGCTGCTCGGCTTGTCCCGCACCGCCGCCGCCGCGCTCGCAGAGGATGGCGGCGTGGAGCTCGACGGCGTGCAGGCGGGCAAGTCCGACCGGCTCGCCGCCGGGGCGTGGCTGAATGTCCGCCTGCCGGAAGCGCCTGCACCACCGGAGAACACGCCGGTCGACATCGAGGGCATGACGATCCTGTACTCCGACGACGACATCGTCGCGGTGGACAAGCCTCCGGGGGTGGCGGCGCACGCGACGGTCGGCTGGCATGGCCCGACGGTGCTCGGCGGGCTGGCGGCGGCCGGTTTCCGGATCAGCACCTCGGGCATCCACGAGCGGCAGGGCATCGTGCACCGCCTCGACGTGGGTACCTCGGGCGTCATGGTGGTCGCGCTGTCCGAGCGGGCCTACACGGTGCTCAAGCGCGCCTTCAAACAGCGCACCGTCGACAAGCGCTATCACGCTGTGGTGCAGGGCCATCCCGATCCGTCCAGCGGCACCATCGACGCCCCGATCGGCCGCCACCGCGGCCACGACTGGAAGTTCGCGGTCACCGAGAACGGCCGGCACAGCATCACCCACTACGACACCATCGAGATGTTCCGGGCGGCCAGCCTGTTGGACATCCACCTCGAGACCGGCCGCACCCACCAGATCCGGGTGCATTTCGCCGCGCTGCGTCACCCGTGCGTCGGGGACCTGACCTACGGCGCCGACCCCGTGTTGGCCAAGCGACTGGGCCTGGACCGTCAGTGGCTGCACGCGCGGTCGCTGTCGTTCGCCCATCCGGCCGACGGCAGGCGCATGGAGATCACCAGCCCGTACCCGGCCGATCTGCAGCACGCTGTGGACCTGCTGCGCAGCGAGTCGTGACCGCCACCCGACAACCGGCCGGCGACACCAGGACAGGTGGGTTGCTGTTCGGCATCGGAGCCTATGGTTCCTGGGGTCTGTTCCCGGCATTCTTCCCGCTGCTGAAACCGGCCGGCGCGGTGGAGGTGCTCGCGCACCGCATCGTGTGGACGATGGTGCTGATGGCCGGGGTGGTCCTCGCGGCGGGCCGACTCGGCGACCTACGCAGGATCACCGGCCGTACCTGGCTGCTGCTGGTCTGCGCGTCGGCGCTGATCTCTGCCAACTGGCTGACCTACATCTACGCCGTCACCAACGGCCACGTCGTCGACGCCGCGCTCGGGTATTTCGTCACCCCTCTGGTCAGCGTGCTGCTCGGCGTGCTGATCTTCCGTGAGCGGCTCAACCGCGCCCAATCGCTCGCCCTGCTGATCGCGCTGACGGCCGTGGTCCTGCTGGCCGTGGAGGTGCGCGGAGCGCCGCTGATCTCACTGACGCTGGCGTTCTCGTTCGGTTTGTACGGTGCGGTCAAGAAGGTGGTACCGGCCGACCCGAGGGTCAGCGTCGGGATCGAGGCGGGGATCGCCGCGCCGTTGGCGATCGTCTACATCGCCACGCTGCAGCTGAGCTCACAAGGTCAGTTCGTCAACCACGGGACCGGACACATGGCGTTGATGGTCCTGACCGGCCCGGTCACCGCGATCCCGCTGCTGCTGTTCGCTGCCGCGGCCCCGCGGCTGCCCCTGGTTACGCTGGGACTGCTGTCGTACCTGACCCCGGCGATGCAGATGACCTGGGGTGTGGTGGTCGGGCAGGAGCCGATGCCGCCGGCGCGCTGGGTCGGTTTCGCCCTGATCTGGGCGGCGTTGGCCGTGTTCAGCGCCGATGCCCTGCGGCGAACCCGCGCGGGCCGGGCGGCGAGGCGCTCTCGGGGAGGGCCGGGCGATGACGATGCGGTGGATAGCGCGGTCGCCACCGGGAGCGGATGAGGCGTGCGGAGCGGCCGCGCAGCGGAATTGGCCTAGAGGCCCAATTGGTGTCTCAGAGCGGTGTATTCGGACTCGAGCTGTCGGCGCAGCCGGTCGACGACTGCGCGCTTGTCGGCTCTGATGGCCGGTGCATCCGCGAGCGCACCGAGCACTCGGTCGACCACGGCGAAACTGCTCACCTGGTCGGTGCGGATCAGCGATCGTTCGTCGTCGATGGACAGGGCGAAGTCTCTGCACTTGGGTTGATACTCCAGCGCGACAACGGGTGTGCTGGAAATCGCGGCCAGGATCCCCGCGTGCAGCCTGCTGACGATGGCCACCGAACACCGTGCCAGCTCGCGCGTCACGGCGGCCGCGTCGACCGGGAGGACAATGTCGGCGGCAACATCCTTGAGCGCCAATTCGATCCACCGTCGATCGTCGGGATTCATCAGAATCCCGACGAAGCGATGGCCTCGTGCGGACAGTTCCCGTACCGCGCCCGATACCTCCTCGGCCACCCTGGCCGGATCGTGTCCCCAGAGATCGTCGCCGTAGCCGAGGTTGACCCCGATCAGCCCGTCTTCGGGAGTCACATCGGGTCGCGGGAGGATCAGTGCAGGATCCCCGGATACCTGCGCGGTCAGCCCGATGTCGGACAGCAGTTCGGCGCTTCGTGGTCCCCGCACCGACACGGAGTCGAACTCGGCGAGTATCGGTGACCACCGCTGCAACTCGCCGTTCTTCGAGCCGCTGCCGCGCCCGGTGTATGCCGGATCCTGTACGCCGACACCGATCGCGTATCTTCCGGCGTTGCTGGTAAGCGCCAGACCCAATCTCACCAACAGCCTGAAGTAGCGCACGCCGACGAGCGTGCCGCCGCCGAGCACCAGCGTGCTGGGGCGCAGCCGCCGATCCACGGCCGCCGACACCGGATAGACGATCTCGTGCGGAAGACGTGGGATGTCGTCGAAGGCGATTCCGGGAAGCTGCGAGCGCACGGCATCGTAGATCGCGTCGTCGCCGAGATTGTCCTTCCCGTGGAAGCCCAGGTAGGCAACGAACGGTTCGCTGCGGTCCGTCACGTCGTGGCTCTGCCCGATGCGGCGCGACGATCACGATGGTGTGCGGTGCTGGCTTGCGTCACGTCGTCCATCTTCTCTGATCCTGTCCCGGCCGGCTCCAGGACGGGGTGGGTGGGAACCCCGCAGAGCGTGCCGGGTTGCGGAGGCTGGGCACGTTCGAGGCGGAACGTCGGGCCTATAATCGTCGCCGCGCCCAGCGGCACGCCAGGCCGCCGAACCAGCTACCGGGGGTCAGATGCCCAGCACCGCCGTGACCCGCAGACGCTTCTACATCGTCTTCGCGGTGCTGCTGGCGGTATGGGTGGCGGTGCTGACGGCGATAGCCCTGACCGTGGTCCCGGACGCGTACTGGTACTCGTACTATTCCGTCGACTACACACTGGGTTTCGTCCGGCGTGGACTCGCCGGAGAGCTTCTGGCGGTGTTCGGCGACCAGAGCTACTTCACCGGGCTTCGGGTGCTGCGCTGGTTTCCGACAGTGTTCTTCGTCGCGGGGCTCGCCGCGGTGGCGTGGTCGGTCGCGATCAGGTCGGGCCGCTCGGAACGACGGCTGCTGATGGCCCTGCTGATTCCCGTTCTGCCGTTCGGGTTTGCGTTTGCGCTGTTCTCGGCGCGCACCGACCTGTTCGGTGCCGCCGCGCTCGCCGCCTTTGCGGTGGCGCTGACGACGCTCACCACCGCCCGATCCGTCGTGACCGCCAGCGCTGTCTACGGCCTGACGGTCGCCGTGCTGACGTTGATCCACGAGGCGATCCCTTTCCTCTACGGGCTCGGCGCGATAGCAGCGCTGGCCGTGTTGGCGAGTCACCTCACTGCGAGGCAGTTTCGGGTCAGCGCCGCGCTCGCCCTGGGGCCCGGGGTGGCGACGGCCCTGGTGGTTGCGGTTCTGGGCCGGCGCGGGATCTCGGCACAACTGTGTCAACTGGTCCCGCACGGACCGACAAACCATCCGCTGGCGGGCAAACCCACCGTCGGCCAGCTTCTCCGCGGCTTCCACTACTACGTCGACTACCACGACTGGCTGTGCCGGGCCATGCTGCCGCTGTATGACCAGACCTTCGGCGATGCCGTCCGCTTCGTCGGCAGTCTGGGTGTGGCGGCGCTGGCCGCCTCGACAGCGTTCGGTGTCGGCGTACTCGTCGTCACCATTCTGGCGATCAGTCACGTCTCGGGTGTCCCGGTCAAGCGGATCGGCGGAATGCTGCGGCAGCGGGCGGTGTGGGTGGTCATCGGATTCGCCCTGATGCTGCCCGTGTTCATGACCGGGGTCGACTGGATCCGGTGGTGGGTCATGGTCGCCTTCGACATCGGGATCGTGTTCCTGCTCTACGCCGGCGGTCAGCCCGAGGACGATCGGTCTCCGACCCGGCGCACGCTGGTGGTCTTCGGCGTCGGGGCGGTTCTGCTGGCGGTGCTGCCGGTGGGCGTCATCCCGGGGTTCGGCGCGCCGGTGCCGATGTAGCCGGCCGGTCGGCTGCGCCGCCCGTCGCTTCGGTTCATCCGGTCGCACCGACCGGCTCCGGTAAGCTCCACGGGTCACCGGGCAGCACCCGCTGGAGGCCGAGGAGCCCATGACCGACACACCGCGTCACAACCGCCGCGTCCTGATCGCGGTCACCGCCGCCCTGGTGGCCGCGGCGATCGTCGTACCACTCCTGGGTGTCCTGCTCACGCCGCACGGTCAGCGGACGCCTGCCGGCCCGATCACGCCGACCACCACCACACCGCCCGTGCTGACCATCAAACCGCTGTCGGTGCGGCCGGTCATCACCGGCTTCGTGACCACCCCGGACAACTGCCCACCGCCGGCGCCGACGCCGCCGGACCAGCCGTTGCGCACCTGCGATATCCCCAAGACCGCCGTGTACGAACTCGGACCCGAGGAGGCGCGGCTGCAGCTCACCGACGTCGACTCCTTCCTGAATCCGCTGACCGGTGTCTACATCGTGCAGATGACCATGACGCCGGAATCGGCGAGCGACTTCGCCCGCGTCACCGGAGCCCATATCGGTCAGCAGGTGGCGTTCATACGTGCCGGCGTCGTGGTGTCCGCGCCGAAGATCGCCGCCGCGATCGACGGCCAGGTGCTTCAGCTCTCCGGCGATGTCACCCCGGAACAGTCCGACGAGATGGCCCGGATGCTGCGTGACGAGGCCTGACGTGATTCACCGCGGACACGAGGCGCGACACGCCCAAACGTGTCGGCCTTCGGCCCTAGACTGACGGGCCTATGGGGAACTCAGGATCATCGGCAGGCTCCTTTGTGCACCTGCACAACCACACCGAATACTCGATGCTCGACGGTGCCGCGAAGATCACCCCCATGCTTGCCGAGGCGCAGCGCCTGGAGATGCCCGCCATCGGCATGACCGATCACGGAAACATGTTCGGTGCCAGCGAGTTCTACAACGCGGCCACCAAGGCCGGCATCAAGCCGATCATCGGCGTGGAGGCGTATATCGCTCCCGCTTCCCGGTTTGACACCCGGCGGATCCTGTGGGGTGACCCCGGGCAGAAGTCCGACGACGTCTCGGGTAGCGGTGCCTACACGCACCTGACGATGGTCGCCCAGAATGCGACCGGCCTACGCAACCTGTTCAAGCTGTCGTCGCTGGCATCGTTCGAGGGCCAGCTCGGCAAGTGGTCCCGGATGGACGCCGAGATCATCGCCGAGCATGCCGAGGGGATCATCGCGACGACCGGCTGCCCGTCCGGGGAGGTGCAGACCCGGCTGCGACTCGGTCACGACCGGGAGGCGCTGGAGTCGGCCGCCAAATGGCGGGAGATCTTCGGCCCGGACAACTACTTCCTGGAGTTGATGGACCACGGGCTGTCCATCGAGCGCCGGGTTCGTGAGGGCCTGATCGAGGTCGGCCGCAAGCTGGGCATCCCCGCGCTGGCCACCAATGACTGCCACTACGTCACCCGCGAGTCCGCGCACAACCATGAGGCGCTGCTGTGCGTGCAGACCGGCAAGACGCTGTCGGATCCGAACCGGTTCAAGTTCGACGGCGACGGCTACTACCTGAAGTCGGCCGCGGAGATGCGCCAGATCTGGGACGGCGAGATCCCGGAGGCCTGCGACTCGACCCTGCTGATCGCCGAGCGTGTCGAGTCCTACGCCGACGTGTGGACCCCGCGTGACCGCATGCCGATCTTCCCGGTGCCCGAGGGCCACACCCAGGAGAGCTGGCTGCGTCACGAGGTCGAGGCCGGCCTGGCACGCCGGTTCCCCGGCGGCGTGCCGGCCGAATACCTCGAGCGGGCGGGCTACGAGATCGGGGTCATCTGCGACAAGGGGTTTCCGTCGTACTTCCTGATCGTGGCCGACCTGATCGGCTACGCCCGGTCGGTCGACATCCGGGTCGGTCCCGGCCGGGGCTCGGCCGCCGGCTCGCTGGTGGCCTACGCGCTGGGCATCACCAACATCGACCCGATCCCGCACGGTCTGCTGTTCGAGCGCTTCCTCAATCCGGAGCGTCCGTCGGCACCCGACATCGACATCGACTTCGACGACCGCCGGCGCGGCGAGATGCTGCGCTATGCGGCCAACAAGTGGGGCAGCGACCGGGTTGCCCAGGTCATTACGTTCGGCACCATCAAAACCAAGGCAGCGCTGAAGGATTCGGCGCGAGTCCACTACGGCCAGCCCGGCTTCGCGATCGCCGACCGGATCACCAAGGCCCTGCCGCCGCCCATCATGGCCAAGGACATCCCGCTGTCGGGCATCACCGACCCCAACCACGAGCGGTTCAAGGAGGCCGCCGAGGTTCGCGGGCTGATCGACACCGACCCCGACGTGCGCACCATCTACGAGACGGCGCGCGGACTGGAGGGGCTGGTCCGCAACGCCGGCGTGCACGCCTGCGCGGTGATCATGAGCTCCGAGCCGCTGATCGAGGCGATTCCGCTGTGGAAGCGCCCGCAGGACGGCGCGGTCATCACCGGCTGGGATTATCCGGCGTGCGAGGACATCGGTCTGCTCAAGATGGATTTCCTGGGCCTGCGCAACCTCACGATCATCGGCGACGCGATCGAGAACATCAAAGCCAACCGCGGGATCGACGTGGACCTGGAGTCGCTACCGCTGGACGATCCGGCAGCCTACGAGCTGCTCGGCCGCGGCGACACGCTGGGCGTGTTCCAGCTCGACGGCGGCCCGATGCGGGATCTGCTGCGGCGCATGCAGCCCACCGAGTTCAACGACATCGTCGCCGTACTGGCCCTGTACCGGCCCGGTCCGATGGGCATGAACGCCCACAACGACTATGCCGACCGCAAGAACGGCCGGCAGGCGATCAGGCCGATCCACCCCGAACTCGAAGAGCCGCTCAAGGACATCCTGGCCGAGACCTACGGCCTGATCGTCTACCAAGAGCAGATCATGTTCATCGCGCAGAAAGTCGCCTCCTACACGATGGGCAAGGCCGATGCGCTGCGCAAGGCGATGGGCAAGAAGAAACTCGAGGTACTCGAGGCCGAGTACAAGGGTTTCTACGAGGGCATGACGGCCAACGGGTTCTCCGACGGTGCGGTGAAAGCCTTGTGGGACACCATCCTTCCGTTCGCCGGTTATGCGTTCAACAAATCGCACGCAGCCGGCTACGGGCTGGTATCCTACTGGACGGCCTACCTCAAGGCCAACTATCCGGGCGAGTACATGGCCGGCCTGCTGACCTCGGTCGGTGACGACAAGGACAAGGCCGCGGTGTATCTGGCCGATTGCCGCAAGCTGGGAATCACGGTGCTGCCGCCGGATGTCAACGAGTCGGTGCAGAACTTCACCACGGTGGGCGATGACATCCGGTTCGGGCTCGGCGCCGTCCGCAACGTCGGGGCCAATGTGGTGGGCTCGCTGGTCGCCACCAGGACCGGCAAGGGCAAGTTCACCGATTTCTCCGACTACCTGAACAAGATCGATATCGCGGCCTGCAACAAGAAGGTCACCGAGTCGCTGATCAAGGCCGGCGCATTCGACTCGCTCAGCCACCCGCGCAAGGGCCTGTTCCTGGTGCATACCGATGCCGTCGATTCGGTACTCGGCACCAAGAAGGCCGAGGCGATGGGCCAGTTCGACCTGTTCGGCGGAGGGTCCGACGACGGGGCCGCCGGTGACTCCGTCTTCAGCATCAAGGTGCCCGAAGAGGAGTGGGACGACAAGCACAAGCTGGCCCTCGAGCGGGAGATGCTGGGCCTGTACGTGTCCGGCCACCCCCTCAACGGTGTCGCGCACCTGCTGGCCAACCAGGTCGACACCGCGATCCCGGCGATCCTCGAAGGCGACATCGCCAACGACACCCAGGTCCGGGTCGGCGGTATCCTCGCCGCGGTCAACCGCCGCGTGAACAAGAACGGAATGCCCTGGGCCTCAGCACAGTTGGAGGATCTGACGGGCGGCATCGAGGTGATGTTCTTCCCGCAGACCTATTCGATATTCGGCGCCGAGATCGCCGACGACGCAGTGGTGCTCGTCGCCGGCAAAGTTCGCCTCCAGGACGACCGGATCTCCTTGATCGCCAACGAGCTTGTGGTTCCGGATTTCTCGAACGCTCAGGTGAATCGGCCACTGGCCGTCAGTCTGCCCACCCGGCAGTGCACCATGGACAAGGTCACCGCCCTCAAGCAGGTGCTGGTCCGTCATCCCGGGACCTCCCAGGTTCACCTGCGACTGATCAGTGGCGACCGGATCACCACCCTGGAACTCGACCAGTCGCTGCGAGTGACCCCGTCGTCGGCCTTGATGGGTGATCTCAAGGCGCTGCTGGGACCGGGCTGTCTGGGCGGTTAGCCGCGCGGTCAACCGAGGCGACCGGACGCGGCGCCGCTACCCGGCACCGGAGTGCCCGTCTCGGCCGCTGACCACTTCAGCCCGGACGACACCACAAGAGCCGACAGGACGGCGGCCACCAGGAAAAGGGCCAGGACATCTCCCCACAGATGTCCTATGTGGCCGTCGCCGAAGGCCTGCACCGCCATGATGGCGCCGTGCACGGCACTGGACCACACCGTGAACCAGATCAAGCTGAGGTTGGCTGCCGGGTTGCGTGCAGCGTTGATCAAGAAGACGCCCAGTGTCGCATAGACACCCACAACCATCAGGAAGTACTCGGACTGATGGGGCGGGCCCTGGTGCCATACCCACCCTGACGGCCAGATCAGTGCGATGGGATAGACGAGGAGCATCACGACGCCGAAGACGACGAGTGCGATCTGGAGCAGTCGATATGTAGATGACATTTCACGCCTCCCGAGATGGCATGGTGGTGACGATTCTAGGCCCGTTCGGGTGCCGAGGGAAGGGGTGCGGTCATCGCCACCGCATATGCGCTGGTCTAAAAACCGCACGTCACGCGGTGTTTAAGCCCACACCTATAAAAGTCGCATTTGCAATGCGCAATTTACTACGTTCGTCGTATGCAACTGACTCGGTTCACCGATCTCGGCCTGCGGACGATGATGCTGCTGGCCGCGGGCGAAGCCGAGGGACAACGCGTCACCACAGGCACGATCGCGGCCGGCGCCAACGCGTCGGAGAATCACGTCGCAAAGGCGGTGTCCAGGCTGGTCGACCTCGAGATGGTGTCTGCACGGCGCGGCCGGGCAGGCGGTCTGAACCTCACCGACGCGGGACGTCACGCATCCATCGGCTGGCTGATCCGCCGCCTTGAGGGTGACAAGGACGTAGTCGAATGCGCCGGCGACACCCCCTGTCCGCTGATGCCGGGATGTCGTCTGCGCCGCGCGCTGGCCGAGGCCAAGGATGCGTTCTATCGCGAGCTCGACCGCTACACCGTCAGTGATTTGGTCAGGGACACAAGACTTCCCGTGATCCTGGGGCCCGCGCTGCCGCTCGATTCTCAACTGGAACACCAACCCACCGAAGGGACAATCCGATGACCGCTACTACCGCTGACCAGATCGAACTGGAGCCGCGCCATGCCGAGATCGTGTCCGCGACGCTTCCGTTGATCGGGGCGCACATCGATGAGATCACCGCGGAGTTCTACCGGCGGATGTTCGGCAACCACCCCGAACTACTGCGCAACCTGTTCAACCGTGGCAATCAGGCCCAAGGGGCGCAACAGCGCGCTCTGGCAGCCTCGATCGCGACTTTCGCCACCCATCTTGTCGACCCCGAACTTCCACACCCGGCAGAACTTCTGTCCCGGATCGGGCACAAGCACGCCTCGTTGGGTGTGACCGCCGACCAGTACCCGATCGTTCACGACAATTTGTTCGCCGCGATCGTGGCGGTCCTGGGCGCGGAGGTCGTCACCGACGAGGTGGCCGCCGCCTGGGACCGGGTGTACTGGATCATGGCGCAGGCCCTGATCGACCTCGAGCACGATCTCTATGTTGTCGCCGGGGTGTCCGACGGCGAGGTCTACCGCAGGGCGCGAGTCGTCTCCCGGGTGGATGATCCATCTGGCGCGGTGCTGCTCACCCTGGGTGTTGCTGGTGAGCGGTTCTCGGATAGCTCGCCAGGACAGTATGTTTCGGTGGGCGTCACGATGCCCGACGGTGCCCGGCAGCTCCGCCAGTACAGCCTGGTCGACGTTGTCGCGGGCGGCGAGTTGGTGTTGGCGATCAAACCGGTCGGTGCCGCCGGTGACCAGCCGGCCGGCGAGGTTTCCAGCTGGATCGCCGCCAATGTCTTCGTGGGCGACGTGGTCGATGTGACTGTGCCGTTTGGTGATCTTCCTGCGCCCGCGGGCGGACGGCCGCTGATCCTGATCTCGGCGGGAATCGGGATCACCCCGATGATCAGCATCCTGGAATTCCTTGCTACCCAGGCCCCTAACACTCCGGTGCAGGTCCTGCACGCTGACCACAGCGATCAGAGTCACCCGCTGCGGCAACGGCAGCGCGAGCTGCTCACCCAACTCCCGCATGCCACCCTCGACATCTGGTACGAGGACAGCCCGACGGCCGGGCAGGCCGGTGTTCACCCGGGATTCCTGACCCTGGACGGCATCGAATTGCCAGAGGGGGCCCAGATCTACCTGTGCGGGAACAACGGCTTCGTGCAGGCGGTGCGCTCGAAGCTTGTCACCCGCGGGGTGGCGGCCGCGCACGTGCATTGCGAGCTGTTCTCACCCAACGACTGGCTCGTGTAGCCCGGCAGGGGCACATCCGGCCAAGACCCGGAACAGATCTCTCGATGGCCTCAGCTAAGTGGTGAGGTATCGGTGATGCCTTCGGAGACTTCGTTGGCAATCCACTTACACATCCGCCGGACCGGTTCCATGCCGTCGTGCGCCAGACCGATGAGCGGACCGTTGTAGAGAGCGTTTCCGAGTGTCACCAGTCGCTGCGCCCCGTAGAACGGAACGACGTCCTGCAACTGTGTTTTCAGGCTTTCCGGCCAGACGCCGATCGTTTGCGTGTAGGCGTCGACACCGAGCAGAACATCGTCGATCGACTCGACGGGCACGAAGTTCGCGGTTCGGTCCGTGAGATAGGCTGCGAAATCGACTTTCCAAGGCAACTTGGAGACG
>Ga0210086_1000028_pt1 | contig 96230 bp, 97 predicted proteins | sample China_Galinas_PW_3_FD_184867 | JGI IMG/M metagenome (GOLD analysis project Ga0210086, IMG submission 184867) | Wetland microbial communities from San Francisco Bay, California, USA, that impact long-term carbon sequestration - China_Galinas_PWB_D2... | ecosystem: Environmental > Aquatic > Marine...
CCCGAAAAGCCCTCGAATACGTCGACGCCGCGGCCGAACGGGCGGAATTTGCCGAGGGACTGGACGACCTGCTGGACGACGAGGAGTTCTGGCGCTATCAGTCCCGCAGCCTCGTGGTCCTGGCCAGCGGCGACCACGTGCATGTGCACCGGGTTGCCAATCACCTGGAGGCGTCCGAGACGGTGGCCGATCGCTATTTCCTCAAGCCGCTGCTGCGGGCGGTCACCTTCCCACAGACCGCTTTCATCCTCGCGCTCTCGGAGGGGGCGGTGCGGCTGGTAGAGATTTCCGCCGAGGGCCCTGCCGAGACGATCGAGGTCGCAGACATGCCCAAGAACGCCAGCGATCACGCGGGTAAGTCCTCGCTGAGCGACCGCGCGCCAAGGGGACGCCTGCAAGGCACCGAAGGCCGAAAAGTGTTGGTGCGGCAGTACTCCCGGGCGGTCGATCAATCCCTGCGCTCGGTGCTCACTGGCCGCGACGTGCCGCTGATCCTTGCGGCGACCGAGCCCATCGCATCGATCTTCCGCTCCGTCAACAGCTACCCGGGCCTGCTGGCCGAGGGCATCGAGGGCAATCCCGAGGAACGCAGCGACGCGGACCTCGCTGCGACAGCACGTGGTGTGCTCGACGGGCACTACGCCGAGCAACTCGCCGAAGCCCGGCAGCTGTATCAAGTACGCCAGGGGCAGGGGCGCGGGCAGTCCGATCTCGCCGACATCGCGCGTTCGGCCACCTACGGTCTGGTGGACACCCTGTTCGTCGACATCGATAGTTTCACGCCGGGCACAGTCGACCCGCAGAGCGGTGCCATCGAGTACCGGGAGGCCGCGTCCGGCACCGGATACGACGTGGTGGACGAGATGGCGCGTCGGGCACTGATGCAGGGCGGTCGCATCCTTGCGGTGCGTGCCGACGAGGTGCCCGAAGGTGGCAAGGCGGCGGCGATTCTGCGCTACGCGCCATAGCAGCCGCGCACCGCCGCGTCGTCAACCGGCGCCAGTTTCGGACCGCTCCCGTGCGAGGATCCTGGGTGATGAGGGCGGTCGACCACGGCACCAACGTCGGACAGTGAACGCCGTAGCCGTTGTCGTGGTCGCTGCGGCCCTCATCGGCTTCGCGCTGGTGTCGGTGCGCGCGGCGGCGTGGCCAATCACGATGCCGATGGTGTTTGTGGCGCTGGGGGTGGTGACCGCCGGTCCGGTGGCAGCGTCACGCGGACGGCAGCGGCGGGAGTCGACCTCTATGACTGAAAGTGCACGCATTAACAGCGCGCGGACCGCAGACGGTCGTCGTCAAGCTCGTATGCTTGATTTTTCACGCTCAAGCGGCGCGGTCGGCCGATCTAAGCTTAACGCCTGAGCATTTTTCGGCGGAGACGTTTATCTCAACTGTCACATGGGTAACTCCAGTAACAGCGGTTGGCTTGCCGACCCGTCCTCATCAGCGAAGAAAGAGTCGAATGGAAGATACGAATGAACACTGTCCTTTACTTCAGCCCCAATGACGTCGCCTATGAAACCCGGGCTTACAGCAAGGCCGACATCGCCGAGCTTGTCAACGACCATGGGCTCGAAAGCCTAACCAGCACGGACCGGCAGTTCGACTTCTGGTTCACCCCATCGACGCGGCGGTGCCAACGTCGTCCCAACCGTTGCGCTACTGAATTGCTTTTAGCGACAACACGTTTCACGGCGAAGACGGTACCGATGCTCCGCGGCGCAGTCGTCGTCGCCACACATGACTCAGAGGGCGACCTCGACGGGCTCAGCTGGCAGCAGTTAGACCTTCTGGTTCAACGCAGCCGTTCACTGTCCAAGCATGACGATCGCGTGCTCAGCCGCCGGATCGCGCGCGATGCTCGCCGTCAGCGGCGCAACGTCGAAGCCGCGCAGGCCGCGACCGCTCGCCGCGCTAAAGCACGTACGCCTGACCAGCTAACCGGCCCTTTGGTCGTGTGGCGCTGACGCCCGCCGCACGTCTGGCATCATCCGCCGGCCGTAGTCAGCCGGTGTGGCAGCGAAGACGCAGTAGGCCGGCTTACCCAGCGCCGACCGCTCGCACCTGCATGCGCTGTGTCGCCCCTGGTGGTATCAAGCAGGTATCATCGGGTGATGGCGATGACTCTGCGCACTAGCGATCAGCAGACGGAAGCGTTGCGCCGGCAGGCCGCTGCCGAGGGGCGGTCCATGCAGGCTGTTGCGCTGTCGGCGATCGATGAGTACATCGCCCGACGAGCGCACGAAGCCAAGCTTGACGCGGCGCTGCGACGCGTGGTGGCCGAAGAGGCCGGGGTTCTGGAGCGCCTCAAGGACGCATGATCGACTACCTCGATCTCGACGATCTCCTGGAAGTTGCCCGCCACGCCGTCGGCGAGGACGTTGCGGTTCGCGACTACGGGTTGCTTGAGTCGGCTCTGGCGCGACCGCGCGCTTCGGTGTTCGGCCAGGATGCCTACCCGGATCTACACCTCAAGGCCGCCGCACTAATGCACTCTCTCGCACGCAATCACGCGCTGGTGGACGGGAACAAGCGGCTTGCGTGGACGGCTTGCCGGACGTTGTTGGCCATCAACGGCCAGTGGATCAGCGCGCCGGAAGACCACCGCTTTGCCTTCGTCATCCGGGTGGCCACGAGTGCAGAGCCCGGCCTCGATGAGATTGCCGGACAACTACGAGCGTGGAGCCACCGGGAAGACTGAGTCCGGCCGATCGAGTGGAGATTTCCCAACATCCTCGACGACCACTCGCGGGTGGCCGTCGCCAGCGATGCCCGACCCGCCACAACCGGCCCCGACGTCGTCGACACCATCTTCGCCACCTTCGCCAGCTAATCCTTAGCATGCTAATGTATGAGCATGCCACTGGAGCATCGGCTGCAGATCTTGCTCGACGACGAGCGCCACCGTCGCATCACATCGCTCGCGCGCGAGCGAGGCGTCTCGGTAGCAACTGTTGTGCGTGAGGCCATCGATCGCGGTCTGGCCAGCCCCGGCGATCGCCGGAAGTCCGCCGGCAAGCGCCTACTGAATGCCCCCGACATGCCGGTTCCCGAACCGCAGGAACTGAAAGAGGAGCTCGACGCGCTGCGGGCGCGCCGCCGATGATCGTCCTCGACACGACGGTGCTCGTTTATTCGAAGGGCGCCGAGCACCGGCTCCGCGAGCCCTGCCGCGATCTGGTCGCGGCGATCGCCGAGGACCGCATCCAGGCGACGACCACCGCCGAGGTCATCCAGGAGTTCGTCAACGTCCGCGCCCGCCGGCGCGAACGGAGCGACGCCGCCGCACTGGGCCGCGACTACGCGGAGCTGCTCTCGCCCTTACTGACCATCACTGGCGAAAACCTGCAGCGCGGACTGACGCTGTTCGAGACCTCGCCGCGCCTGGGAGCCTTCGACGCCGTACTCGCAGCAGCAGCCGCGAAAGCCGGCGCGGCCGCTCTCGTCTCAGCTGATACGGCCTTCGCCGACCTGTCGGATATCTCGCACGTCATTCCCGACGCGGCCGGGATCGCCAGCCTGCTCGCCAAGTCCTGACGCCCGGTCGATCCCACGCGTCACGCTGGGGGCTGTCAGCTGCGGGCTGTCCAGAGCCACCCGGCGATCAGCGTGGCGCTTCCGGTCGCTCGATCACTGGTGCCGTGCGCCGCCGACTGCACGACGATGGCGTCCTTGAATTGCGGCCGTCGCTGCCAATTCCGATCAGTCCCTGCGCCAAGTCGTAGACCGCGGCCCGAGTCACGGGTTCGCCCAAGATCCGCACGACGTCCGGCAGCAGAGACGCCAATTCGTCGTCCAGAAGAGGTGTTTCGCCATACCGCGGAGTCAGCGACATCAGGGACGCGGTTGACGCGCAGCCAAAAAACGCTTCACAGCCGGTGACCGAATGAAGCTGGCCGGAACGACGCGGTTCTCGAGTTTCGCCGAGGCTTTGGCGGACCGGGCAGCGGCCCGCTTCACGGCATCCTTCGTCACGACATGACGACGGTCCATTGCCAGCACCTCCTTATCAACACTCGGGCGACCACATTTTACTGCGGTGCACGCAGTCTGTGGCACTCACACGGTTGACTGCCGATAGCCGTTGCTCGACCCAATGCCAGTCGATTCGCTCCTGTTCGAGGCGCACTCGTTCGCCCGACCCGTCACTGACCAGTTCCAAGTAGAGATCCCGCTCGTCGGGCGTCAGGCGCTCCAGAACCGACGTGGCTGGACGGTCTTCGGTTACCCAACGGTCGCGATGGGCGAGCAGCGTCTCAGGGTCCATCAGCACCGAGCGTGCTCGTGGCAGCCACGCCCGCAGGCGATCGAGTATCGCGAATCCGTGGGTATCGATGTCTCCCCAGTACAGGACGTCGGCGTCAGCCAGCCATCGCAGCCGGCCCACGCTGTCGACGTCGAAGCCCTTCCCCCAGATGACGACGCCGTCTTCAGGGACGTCGATCGACAGGTAGGTGATCTCGTTCTCGACGATTACCGCCACTCGCGGTTCGACCGCGAGTTGTGCCAACTCCTCGGAACGCACCGCCAGCTCAGTGAGCGGAGCCGGGAGGCCCAGCGAGGGCGCGGGGCGCAGCCGAACCAATCCTGGCTTGGACCGCAGGCCAAGTCCGGCGAGAAATCCCGCGGCTGTCGGCGATAAGTCAAGCATCGCTGCCAGTTCGGGACGGTGCCGCTCAGCGAACTTGGTGTCGACGCCCGGTGCACTGATCTCGCGCAGATATCGGCGGGATCCACGATGGCTGTCGAGCCAGACGTAGGCGGCGATCAGCTGCGGCATCTCGGATGCCAGTTCGAGCGCACGATGGGGGTGGGCGAGAATCCACTCGCGGACCCTTCGATGTTGTTGTGTCAGAGCCAGTATCGCGTCGAAACAATGGACCGACGGCGTGACGCTCAAGAGCACCCAGGCCTGCTCGAAGGTGGAAACCACCGCGCGGGTGGGTAACCGGTTACGGCCGATCTTTCTGCCGCCAATCGATTGCCATTGCAGAGTGTATCGACGGTCGTCGCGACGGCCGGTGTCCAGTGCTGCAACCCAGGTGCGGGCCGCGGCAATGTCGTCACCGATCTGCGACGGTTTGGGACCACGAAGCGGCAGTTCGATCGGATCGAAGGGCGCAGCGTTGGCGTAGGCACGCAGCAGCGATCCATCGTCCCAACGGCGACGGACCTTGGCCGCAATGTCCCCCGGAGTCGTCCATCCGGGATTCACGGCAGCGGTCCGTGACGTCGGGTCCGGTACTCCTCGATCGTCATCGTCTGCAGGCGCGAGCACGTTCCGGTCGGATTGTCGACGAATCCGATCGCTTTGACATACGGCTCGATGACGTGAACCTTCTGCAACGGCGTGACGACGAGGAGTTGCAGCCCAAGGGTCGCAAAGAGATCCAGTGCGTAGCGCGTCGAGACATCGGATCCGCGCCCGAACGCCTCGTCGATGACCGCGAATCGAAAGTCTCGTGACTGCTCGGCACCCCATTCCAGTCCGAACTGGTAGGCAAGGGACGCCGCCAGGATCGTGTAGGCCAGCTTTTCCTTCTGGCCGCCGGACTTACCATCGGAGTCGCTGTAATGCTCCCGTTCGAGATCGGTCTCGGCGTCCCGCTCAGAGGCAGAGAAGACGAACCAGTTACGCACGTCGGTGACCCGTCGAGTCCAGTTCCTGTCCGATTCGGCATATCCGTCGCGGCCGCGGAAACGCTCGATGATCCTCTTTACGTCGAGGAACCGCTGCTCGGAGTACTGGTCGCCGTCGACCGCCAGGCTGTCATTGGTCAGGTTGCGCAACTCTGAACGGAACTGCGCCACATCCTGATTGGTGGTGAGTTCCTTCTCCAGTCGGATGAAATGACCGGGGTTATAGGGAACGGCTCCGAGCGCCTCGTTGATGCGGTGGACGCGTTCGTCGATGACGGACGCCTGCCGGTTGAGCCAGTTGTTGAACCCGGCCAGCTCCTGGATGGCGTTCTTGTTGAGCTGTTCCTTGAACTCAGTTTCGAAGCGCGGGAGATCGTCGGTCGCAACGCGGTCACGGAACGCCAGAAACTCATGGCGGGCCTCGACATTGGCGTCCATGTCGCCGCGAAGCTCGGGCCACCGGCGCAGCACCTCGAGCATGTATTGGCCCAGGCTCTGCCCATATCCGCCGAGTTCGCGGGTCAGGCGCTCGATGCGGCGATGAAGGTCGGCCGACAGGGACGTCTCCGTCTCGGCGCAGTCGGCCGCGCGCGTGGGACGGTTGATCCCAAGGCGTTCCCCGAGGGCTGCGTAGGACGCGCGGGCGGACGTCAGCTCCGGTTCCGGGTGTGCCGCAACTTCGTCGTCGTCGCGCTTCTTGTCTTGCTTTGCGCGCTCCGCCGCTGCGGCGGTGGTGGCGAGCTCGCCGGTGAGTTTCTTGATCAACTCCGCTGCGGTAGTGGCCCTCTCGGCGTTGCGATCCAGTGCGCGGGTGATCTCCTCCAGGCGCGACGAGCCGGCCTGCAGCCGGACCCGTTCGGCGTCATGACCGTTCGCACGTGATTCGGCCTCGTCGACGTCGAGGTCGGTCCAGGACCGAAATCCCTCTACCCGAAGGAGCGCGTCCAGCCTTTCCTGCAGCGCTTCCCGCTGCGCGCTGAGCCTGGCCGTTTCGGCAGTGGCCGCCTCGCGCTCGGCCTCCAGTTCGGCGAGCTCGATGCGCAGCGCGGCGATCTTTCGTTCGTTCGCCCAGCCAAGGACCCACCGGCGGGGGTCGTCGACGCGATGGCGGTCGTCCTTCTCGTGCCGCTCACCGGACCGCACCTGACCCTCGCGGGTCACCGCACGCCGCTGGCTGCGGAACTCCTGGAGGCTTGCTGCACAACGGAAGTCGGCCCGCTTGGTGAGCTCGTGGCGGAGGTACTCGCGGAAGTGCCCATCCTTGATGTCGATGCAGTCGGCGAGCAGCAGCCCGTCGTGTGCCGACGGTTGGAGGCGGACCTGTTGTCGGGGAACCCTTTCGTAGACCAGCTTGGCTCCGGTGATCTTGCCCCCGCGGCCGTGGAACGTGAGCCGTCGACCGTTCACCCAGCCGGCGACGGCGTCGTAGTGCTGCGCAGGCACGAGCAGCGAGAGCGCGAACCCGCGCAAGACACGTTCGGCTGCGCCCCGCCAATCGGAGTGCTCATCGAATACGTCGAGGAGTTCGCCCGCGTAGGGAAGGTCCTCCGGGGTCAGCCCGAGGTGCGCGCACAGCTCTGCACGCACCTCGACCTGCTCGACGGGCAGGTTGCTGGTGCGTCGCTCCAGGCTGGCGAGTTCCTCGGTGATGACGTCGCAGTTGCGTTTGCACTCCCGTGTGCGCCCGATCGCGTCGGCGGTGGTGGCGTCAAGGTCTCGTTTCTCGGTGGCCAGCCGCGGGCGCTCAACGATCACCAGTGCGGACAGTGCCGCGAACTGCTCGTGGTCGGCGACCGCTTCCAGCCCGGCACCGGAGACCGCGTCGTCGAACAAAGTCCTGGTACGACGACGTGTTTCGGCCAGGGCTCGCGCCTCGCGGGCGAGTCGCTCGAGTTCGCCAATGCGATCCCCGCCCGCCTTGGCGCGCTCCTCAATGAGGGATTCGCGTTCATCGTGAAGCTTCTGCCGTGTGGTTTCGGCGGCATCCAGATCCTTCCACCGGGCCGCGCCTTCGGCCTCCAGCCGTGCGATCTCGCCGGCCAGGAGCTCGGAACGCAGCTCGGCGATGAACAACCGCATGGCCGATCGCTCGCGCTCCAGAGCGTCGCGTTCAGCGAGCGCGGCGTCGTACTTGACCGCGGTTTGAACGATGGGCTCGAGCGCATCGAGTTGCTCGCGCGCCCGCTTGACGGCGTCGTGCGCCTTGGTCAGGTCATCGAAGTGGGCGATCATGTCGCGGACGCGCTCGGTCGAATCGCTCGGCTCGAGCATGTGGTCACGCACGAAATCGTTGAGGTTGCCGACCGACTTCATCGAGACGGTCTGATGGAACAGCTCGAGTGCCTGTTCCGATCGGATTCCAAGTAGGCGACGCAACGAGGTTGCGTACTTGGGGAATTCATCGAAGATCTCCGCCCCGGCGGCCCGCAACCTCCTGCGCAGATCCCGCAGGTCGGAGCCGAAGTCGGCGAAGTCCGTCGCGATCGACAGTTCCTTGGTTGCGGTGACGAAGAATCGGTAGGGCTGTCCGGAGCTCTCGCGCTGCTGGAAGACCTGGGCCAGGGTGACCGTCTCGTCGTAGCCATGGTTGGTGAAGACGCCGAGGATTACCGAATACGTTCGCCGGTTCTCGCGCAGACCCTTGGCGCGAGACTTTCCGGTGGCCTCGCTACGCTCCGATTTATAGTGGCCCTCCACGTAGGAGCGCAGGGTGCGTTCCCTGGCTTCGGCGCCGGCGGCCTTGTTGTAGGCGGCTTTGTGGGACGGCACCAACAGTGTCGTGAGTGCGTCGACGATCGTCGACTTCCCAGAACCGATGTCACCGGTCAGCAGCGCGGTGTCGGTGCCGGGCGTGAATCGCCACACCTGACGGTCGAATGTGCCCCAGTTCAAGACCTCTGTGTATTGGAGCCGGTAACCGGCTCGTCGGTCATCGCCCAGTTCGGTTGCGGGCAACGGTGTGTCACTCATCACCGGCCACCGCTCCAGCGTATTCGCGCAGCTTGGCCGCGAAGTCCGACAAGGTCTGAGCGTCGACGTAGGCCTTGAGGATTCGTCGCACCTCCCACTGGTCGCGTTGCCCGCGCAACTGCCGCAGGAACCCGAGTTCGGCGGCCTTCTTGATCGTCGTCTCGGCCTGGTCCACGACGCGTGCGTCGTTGCTGGACTCGGCCTGGAAGAGCCGCAACATTTCCACAATCTGGTCAGAGGTGAGCACCAGCCGGCCCTCACCGCCCGTCGTCTCGAAATCGACGAGCCTTTTGCGTAGCAGCACCAGGAGCAGGCTGACGTTGTACGTCAGGGCGCGACGGCGCACCAGGCGCGGGAGCGACTCATCGCCCTCTTCCCCGGGCCGGGACCGCAGATAGGCGTAGCCCTCGGCCTCATCCACCACCACGTCGACCCCGATGGTGGAGAAATGGTCTCGAACACCGGCACCTAGACGTTCCAGTGTCAGCCAGGTGTCCTCGTCAGAAGCGCGGTAGATGACTCCCTGCATCAACCGGATGATGGCGCTGGCGGTGGCGTGCTCGTTGCTCATCGTCGCCGCACCGTCACTTTCGGCAGCCTCGCCCGCTTGGTGGTGTCCGGGTCGGCGGGGGCGGCATATTCCAGAACGGTCTCATCGGTGTCGTCCATGTCGACCGTCACGTCTTCGTCGCTGAGCGCCAGGTAGCCGACGATCTCCGCCGCACCCTGCTCGACGGGATGCACCGCGATGACGTCGGACAACAGGGCCGAGGAGTTCTCAGGCAGAATGGCGCGGATGGTGTCGGCCAGACGGACCTGGTCGATGTAGGTCTGGGTGAAGAGCAGGTCGGTGTCGACCTGTTCGTCGGCTTGTGCGACGTGGCTCTCCACCGCGACCGCCACCGGCAGCTGGTACAGCGGGCGCTCGAAAGGCAGCGCGATGTCGACGCCCGGCTCGTCGACCTCGAGCCCGAACACCGGAGGGTTGTCGCGAAGTTCGAGGGCAGCGCTCTCCACCGCCCGGACCAGGTCCAGCACGCGCCGGTTCTCCAGCCAAACCTGGTCATCGAGGAAGCGGCGCAATTGTTCGGATATCTGACGGACGGTGCGCTGTGCTCGATCGGCAGCTTCGGACCAGTCGTGGTGAATACCCCGAATCCGATGATCGGCTTCGATCGTGTCGAGGGCGGATACCTTGGCGAGCAGGTCGTCGAGTTCGGCCTGTCGCGACTCCGAGAGCAGGAAGTCGTAGAACGACTGGAAGCTGCGGCCCTGGTCTGAGCCGGCAATCTCGGAGCGGCTTCCGACCAACTCGGCAAGTAGTTCGCCCTTGGATCCGTCCCAGGCGGCGATCTTCTCACGGGCCGCCCGGTCCAGAAACCGGAAGTTCTCTTCGACCTCGCGAAAATCCGATAGCAGTTCACGCGCGGTGGTGGAGAGCTGTTGGTAGCGATCACGCACCCCAGTTGCGTCCAGCAGTGCGACGTTGCCGGCCTCGACGGCGGCGATCTCGGCATTGAGTTCGTCGCGACGACGGTGCAGTTCAGCCAGCCGGACTTCGGGTTGGGCTTCGGTCCCGTGCACGATCTGCCGAAGCAGCTCGACTACCGTGTGCAGCCTGGACTCGGTTCCCACGAAGGACCTGCCCGGTAGGCCCGTGACCCAGGCGTATGCCTTCTCGAAGGCGGCGGTGACCTCGTAGTGAACTTCGTCGTCGCCGGGCGGGTAGAACCGGCGCAGATAGGCGGCGTCGGTGGCTGCCCAATCCTCCAAATAGGACCGGGGATCTTTCGGGTACCGAGCCTGCCCGTCTTCGGCGGCGATCTGGGCGTTGAGCGCGTACAGGCGGTCGTCCAATGCGTCCGCAACTTCGCTTGCCGGGCACGCGCCCCGGTTGCCCTCGACGAAGAACTCCCCGAGGAACGAGAGGATGAGCACTACATTGCCGGCACGCAGCAGACGCCAAGCGGGGTGTCGCTCCCGTAGCGCGTCGATCGCCTCGTACTCCACCGGGAAAGCCTAAGGAACACCGCCGCCAGATTCTGCACTCGCCGCGCACTCGCCGCGTGCAAGATTGCGACGAGGCCGAGATTGCCGTCATCTCGGGCCACGCGCCAGGGCCGACCCCGCCATCGACCGCCGTCCGCATGCTGCCGTCGCAAGAAACCGACCTGGTGCTGACCGAGTCAGGTTCAAATGCATTCAGGCCCGGACTCCAACGAGTCCGGGCCTGAATGTCACAGTAGCGGGGACAGGATTCGAACCTGCGACCTCTGGGTTATGAGCCCAGCGAGCTACCGAGCTGCTCCACCCCGCGTCGGTGAACTCAAGGTTACCGAAGGCGAGCCGCTGCGGCCAAATCGCCGCTCACTAACACTGGCCCGCCGCACCCCCGTGATTTGGGCGCGCTAACCGTCGCTCACCGCATGTTTGCGCGCCGAAATCGCAAAGGGATTACTTGGCGCTGTCGTACTTGGCCATCGCGTCGTCGAGCCGCTGCAGCGCCGTCCCGTAATCGGAGAAGTTGCCGTTGCGCTGCGCCTGCTGCAGCGCGTCTAGCGCGGTCTGCACCTCCTGCAGCGCCGCCGCCTTCTGCGCCGACAACTGCACCGGCACCCCAGGTGGCACGGCGGCCGGCGCCGGCGTGGCCGTCGGGGCGGAAGCGGCGGGAGTGCCGTCGGGCGCAACCGCTGGGGCCGGGGAGGCCGGCGACGCCGCGGACGGCGTGCCTTCCGGCCCCGGTGCCGGGCCCGTCGCGGTCGCACCCGCGCCCGCACCGAACAGTTCGTCCAGAGCGTCCCTGACGGTCGGCCCATAGCCGACCTTGTCGTTGTACATCATCGCCACCCGGATCAGGCGTGGGTATGACGACGCCGCGTCGCCGCGCCCCGGCGAGGCATAGACGGGTTCGACGTAGAGCAGACCGCCGTCGGCCACCGGCAGAGTCAACAGATTGCCGAACTGGATCCGGTTCTGGTTGTCCCGCCCGATCACGCCGAGGTCCTGGGACACCGCGGTGTCGGTGGTGATCGCGTTGTTGGCCAGCTTCGGGCCGTTCACCTGGCCCGGGATGGTCAGCACCGTGATCTTGCCGTAGGTGTCGGGATCCGAACTGGCACTGATGAATGCGGCCAGGAAGTCGCGCTTGAACCGGTTCATCGCGCTGGTCAACTGGAAGGACGCCGAATTGTCGTTCTTCGCAATGTTTTTCGCCACCAGGTAGTACGGCGGCTGATAACTGCTGGCGGTCGGGTTCGGATCCAGCGGAACGTCCCAGAAGTCTGACGTCGAGAAGAAGGTCACCGGGTCGTTGACGTGGTATTTGGCGAGCAGCATGCGCTGCACCTTGAACAGGTCCTCCGGATACCGCAGGTGATTTTGCAGATCCGGCGAGATGTCGCTCTTCGGCTTCACCGTGCCCGGGAACACCTTCATCCACGCCTGCAGCACCGGATCCTGCTCATCCTGCGCGTACAGCGTGACGGTGCCGTCATAGGCGTCGACGGTGGCCTTCACCGAGTTGCGGATGTAGGAGACCTGCTTGTCCGGGGCGAGCCGGTTGACCGCAACTTCATTGGAGTCGGCGGTGGCAGACGACAGCGACGTCAGCTCCGAGTACGGGTAGTTGTCCAGCGTGGTGTAGCCGTCGACGATCCACACCATCCGCTTGTTGACTATCGCTGGGTACATGCTGGTCTCGGTCGTCAGCCACGGCGCCACTGCCCGCACCCGCTCGGCGGGGTCGCGGTTGAACAGAATCCTGCTGTCCTCTCCGATCACGTTGGAGAACAGGAAGTTCCGCTCGGCGAACTTCGCCGCAAACACCGTTCGTGCCAGCCAGTTGCCGACCGGCACGCCCCCGGTGCCGGTGTAGGTGTAGTTCTTGGTCTCGGTGTTGGTCTCGTAGTCGTACTCGCGGTCCGCGCCGGTCTTGCCGACGATCGCGTAGTCTGCTGCGGCACTGGCGATCACCGGGCCGAAGTAGATTCGCGGTTGGTCGAGCGGAGCGGGACCCTGCGACTCGACGGTGCCGTTGGCGCCGACGACGTTGACCAGGAACTCGGGATAGCCGCCATTCTGGTTGGGGTCGTTGGCGATTCCACGCACAGTGTTCGCCGGCGACGCGATGAACCCGTTGCCGTGCGTGTAGACGGTGTGCCGGTTGATCCAGTCGCGCTGGTTGTCGATCAGCCGATCCGGGTTCAGTTCGCGTGCCGCGACCACATAGTCGCGAAGGTTGCCGTCCGGGCCGATATACCGGTCGATCGACAACTGGTCCGGGAAGTTGTAGAAGTTCTTGCCCTGCTGGAACTGCGTGAACGCGGGGCTGACGATCGTCGGGTCGAGCACCCGGATGTTGGATGTGGTGGCCCGGTCGGCGGCAACCTGCTGGGCGGTGGCCGCGGAGTTTCCGCTGTAGTCGCGATACGTCACAGCGTTGTCCGTCAATCCGTAGGCCTGCCGCGTCGCGATAATGCTGCGGTTGATGTATTCGCTTTCCTTCTGCGCCGCATTCGGTTTGACGCTGAACTGCTCGACGATCAACGGCCATCCCGCTCCGATGATCAGCGAGGACAGCAGAAGCAACACCAGACCGATCGCCGGAATACGTAAGTCGCGCAACACGATCGCGGAGAACACCGCGACCGCGCAGATGATCGCGATCGCCAGCAGGATCATCTTCGCGGGCAGTACCGCGTTGATGTCGGTGTAGCCGGCCCCAGTGAACGGCTTACCGCCGCGGGTGTGCGACAGCAGCTCGTAGCGGTCCAGCCAGTACGCGACGGCCTTGAGCACCACGAGAATCCCGACCAGCGTCACCAGCTGGATGCGGGCCGCGCGGCTCAGGACTCCACTGCGGCCGGAGAGCCGGATCCCCCCGAAGATGTAGTGGCTGACCGCGTTTGCCAACAACGCGAGGAATGCCGCGACGAACAAGTAGCTCAGCACCAGCCGGTAGAACGGCAGATCGAACGCGTAGAAACCGAGGTCCTTGCCGAATTGCGGGTCGGTGACGCCGAAGTCGCCGCCGTGCAGGAACAGCTGGACGCGGGCCCAGTAGCTCTGCGCGACGATTCCAGACAGCAGCCCGACGACGGCGGGGATGCCGATGCCGAACAGCCGCAGCCGCGTCATCACGGCGGTTCGGTAGCGCGCGACCGGATCGTTGGGCCCGTTGGCGGCCACGAATACCGGCCGCGCGCGGTAGGCCAGCGCCAGCCCGGCATAGACGATGGCCCCGACCAGCAGACCCGCGACGAAAAACACCACGAGCCGCGTCACCAGCACCGTGGTGAACACCGACCGGTAGCCCAGCTCCCCGAACCACAGCCAGTCGACGTACGCGTCGATGAACCGCGGCCCCACCAGCAGCAGTGCAACGACCACCAGAGCGACGCCGATCAGAATTCGGCTGCGCCTGGTCAGCTTGGGCATCCGGGCGGACGGCCGCATTCCCACGTGCTCAACTCCTGCTCAGTATCGTCGCCTCGCTCGGACAACCTCGCTCGGTGACCTCAACCGCGGAAAACTCCGCAACGACCCAACTGTACCCATCGTCGAACCAGCAAAAAATCAGCAGCGAGGAGGTTCGCCGCCGGCGGAAAGCACGTTGAGCGCGTCGACGGCCTGTCCCAGGGTCTCCACCCTGACGAGTTCGAGCCCGTCCTCGTTGCCGCTGCGTGCCTCGGCGCAGTTGTCGCCGGGCACCAGAAACACCGACGCCCCGGCTTCGTGCGCCGCAAGCATCTTGTGGGTGATCCCCCCGATCGGGCCGACCTTGCCGTCGCTGTCGATGGTGCCGGTGCCCGCCACGAACTTCGAGTCCGTCAGATCCCCGGTGGTGAGCTTGTCGACGACGGCCAGGGCGAACATCAGACCCGCCGACGGCCCGCCGACGTTGGCCAGGTTGAACGTGATCTTGAACGGGGCCCACGGTGCATCCCGCACCGCCACCCCGAGGTAGCCGTAGTCGCGATCCGCGTTCTTGCCCAGCGTGATCGTCGTCGTCCCGGGCGGTGCGTTCTTGCGCCGGAAGTCGACGACGATGTTCTGGCCCGGCTTGGTCTTCTTCAGCAAGTCCTGGAACTGGTCGACGCCGGTGATCGGGGTGCCGTTGACCTTCTCGATCGCGTCGCCGGCCTGCAGCTTGCCGTGCGACGGTCCGTCGTCGTTGACCACCTCGACCGTCAGCGCCGGTGCGTACTTGAGGTAACCCAATGCGGCGTACTTGGCCTTGCCTTCCGACGCCTCGAACTCGGCGGTGTTGTCCTCATTGACTTCGTCACGCGACTTGTCCGGTGGGTAGACCAAATCGCGGGGCCACAGTTGCTCACGGCCGGACATCCACAGCACCACCGCCTGGCCCAGCGTCAGCTGGTCGCGCTGTGCGACCGTGGTCATGTCCAGGTGTCCGGACGCGGGGAACACCTGGGTGCCCTCGATGTCGACGACCTCCTTGCCGTCGACTTCGCCGAGCGTGTCGAACGTCGGACCCGGCCCGAGTGACACGTACGGCACCGTCACCGCCCCCAGCAGCGCCCCGAACGCGACGATCGGCGCCAGCGCCACCATAAGCGTCAGAATCCGCCTGTTCACGCCGCCAACAGTACAAACTCGTTCACGCATAGCGTCACGCCGACGCCCCCGCGGCCGGATGACAGTGAGTACCGTTGACGGTATGGCTGACCCGCCTTTCGGCTTCTCCGCCGGCGACGACCCGGACCGCGACAAGCGCGGAAAGGATCCCGAGCCCGGTGACGACAAGAGCCGCCAAGACCCGTTCGGCATGGGCGGCGAATTCAATGTCGGCGACCTCGGGCAACTGTTCACGCAGCTCGGGCAGATGTTCAGCGGCGCCGGCTCCGCGATGAGCTCGGGGAAAACGTCCGGCCCGGTCAACTACGACCTGGCCCGACGGCTCGCGTCGAATTCGATCGGCTTCGTCAAACCGGTTCCGGCCGCGACGTCGTCCGCGATCTCCGACGCCGTACACCTGGCCGACACCTGGCTGGACGGGGTCACCGCGCTGCCGGCCGGCACCACGAAGGCGGTCGGATGGACGCCGCAGGACTGGGTGGACAACACGCTGGAGACCTGGAAGCGACTGTGCGACCCGATGGCTGAACAGATTTCGACGGTCTGGGCCGAAGCGTTGCCGGAAGAGGCCAAGGCGATGGCCGGCCCGCTGATGTCGATGATGTCGCAGATGGGCGGGATGGCGTTCGGTTCCCAGTTGGGCCAGGCGCTGGCCACGTTGTCCAAGGAGGTGCTGACCTCCACCGACATCGGCCTGCCGCTCGGTCCGCCGGGGGTTGCCGCATTGCTGCCAGGTGCGATCGAGGAGCTGTCGAAGGGCCTGGAGCAGCCGCGCAGCGAGATCCTGACTTTCTTGGCGGCTCGCGAGGCCGCGCATCACCGGCTGTTCAGCCATGTGCCGTGGCTGGCCAGTCAGCTGCTGAATGCGGTCGAGTCCTATGCGCGCGGCATGAAGATCGACATGAGCGGCATCGAGGAGGCGGCCCGCGGCATCAACCCGATGTCGCTAGGCGATCCGGCGGCGATGGAGCAGTTGCTGACTCAGGGCGTGTTCGAGCCGAAGGCCACCCCCGAGCAGTCCGCCGCCCTGGAGCGGCTCGAGACGCTGCTGGCGTTGATCGAGGGCTGGGTGCAGACCGTCGTGACCGCGGCATTGGGCGAACGCATCCCAGGCACCGCTGCGCTGAGCGAGATGCTGCGCCGGCGACGGGCCACCGGTGGACCCGCCGAGCAGACCTTCGGCACGCTGGTCGGGCTGGAGGTGCGGCCGCGCAAGTTGCGGGAAGCCGCCGAGCTGTGGGAGCGGCTCACCGAGGCCGCCGGGATCGACGGGCGTGACGCGGTCTGGCAGCACCCGGACCTGTTGCCGGGGGCCTCTGACCTGGACGAGCCGGCGGGGTTCATCGACCGGGTGATCGGCGGCGACACCAGCGGCATCGACGAAGCGATCGCCAATCTGGAGCGCGACGACCGCGAGGACTGATCGCGGCCCTGTGGATAACTCCGGGCCGCGTTCGTCGCCGTGGCACCGTTAGTGGGTGCACATCACGCTGGATCCGGCGATGCCGGTGTTGTTGCGGCCCGACGGGTTCGTGCAAGTCGGATGGGATCCGCGCCGCGCGGTGCTGGTGCGCACACCGAGCGGGCTGACCGCGAACGGGCTCGCCGCGGTGCTGCGGATGATGCAGTCCCGTGTTTCGATCGCGGAATTGCTGACGCGAGCAGCCGAGCTGGGTCTCGACGACCGCGAGCAGATGGCCGACGTGGTGCGGCAGCTCGTCGCCGCCGGCGTGGCGTCCCGCGTTCCACGAGTCCGTCGAGGCCGCTCAATGCGGATACGCGTGCACGGCAACGGGCCGCTGTCGGACTTGGTGGTCAGCGCGCTGCGCTGTTCGGGCGCGCGGGTGCGGCACACCAACCAGCGGGGAGCCACCTGCGCCGACGCAGACCTCGTCGTGCTGACGGACTACCTCGTCGTCGACCCCGCGCTGGTGCGCGAACTGCACGCCACCGGCACGCCGCATTTGCTGGTCCGGGTCCGCGACGGCAACGGGCTCGTCGGGCCGATGGTGGTTCCCGGCGTCACGAGCTGCCTGCGCTGCGCCGACCTGCACCGCAGCGACCACGATGCGGCCTGGCCTGCGGTCGCCGCGCAGCTGCGGGACACCGTCGGCACCGCAGACCGGGCGACTGTGCTGGCCACCGCGGCTCTCGCCGTCAACCAGGTCGACCGGGTGCTGCGAGCGATTCGGGGCGACGGCGGAGCGTCCGGTGCCAAGCCGCCCTCGACGCTGGACACCACACTGGAGTTCGACGTCGGCGCGAGTTCGATCGTCTGCCGGCAGTGGGCGCGGCACCCACGTTGCTCGTGTTGAAGGCCGTCTGCTCTTCGCGCAAGCGCTCATCGGGACCGTCTGCTCTTCGCGCAAGCGCTCATCGGGGCCGTCTCTTCTTCGCGCAAGCGCTCATCGGGGCTTGTTGCCACTTCCTCCTCAGGATGTTTGCGCGGTCGGGGATGATGGGGAGGTGGCAGACATCAAACGTGGGCGCGCAGCCCGCAATGCGAAGCTCGCGGGCTTGGGCGCCGGCATGGCCGGCCGGGCCGCGCTGGGCTTCGGCAAGCGGCTGACCGGGAAGTCGAAAGACGAGGTCAACGCCGAGCTGATGGACAGGGCCGCCCAGCAGCTGTTCACCGTGCTGGGTGAACTCAAGGGCGGCGCGATGAAGGTCGGCCAGGCGCTGTCGGTGATGGAGGCCGCAATTCCCGAGCGGTACGGCAAGCCGTACCGCGAGGCGCTGACCAAGCTGCAGAAGGATGCGCCGCCGCTACCGGCCGTCAAGGTGCATCGGGCGCTCGATCAGCAGCTCGGCACCAAGTGGCAGGACCGCTTCCTGGCGTTCGATGACACTCCGGTGGCCTCGGCCAGCATCGGGCAGGTGCATAAGGCGGTCTTTCACGACGGCCGACCGGTCGCGGTGAAGATCCAGTACCCCGGCGCGGACGAGGCGTTGCGCGCGGACCTGAAGACGATGCAGCGCATGGTCGGCGTGCTCAAACAGCTCTCTCCCGGAGCCGACGTGGACGCCGTGGTCGACGAGCTGATCGAGCGCACCGAGATGGAGCTCGACTACCGCCTCGAGGCCGAAAACCAGCGGGCGTTCGCCAAGGCCTATGAAGGGGATCGGAAGTTTCTGGTTCCCCACATCGTGGCGAGCGCGCCGAAGGTTTTGGTTGCCGAGTGGATCGAGGGCATCCCGATGTCGCAGATCATCCGCAACGGCACCGCCGAACAACGAGATCTGATGGGCACGCTGCTGGCCGAGCTGACCTACAGCGCACCCAAGCGCCTCGAGATGATGCACGGCGACGCCCATCCCGGCAACTTCATGCTGATGGCCGATCAGAAGATGGGTGTCATCGACTTCGGCGCCGTCGCGCCGCTGCCGGGCGGACTGCCCATCGAGCTGGGCCACATGTTGCGTTATGCGCTCGACAAGGACTACGAGAACTTGGTCGCCACGATGGAGCAGATCGGCTTCATCCAACCCGGCGAGAAGGTCTCGGTGCGCGAAATCGACGACATGCTGCGCCAATACGTCGAGCCGGTGCAAAGCGACGTTTTCCATTTCAACCGCAAGTGGCTGCAGCGGATCGCCGCGGGTCAGATGGACCGGTCAGTCGCCCAGATCAAGACCGCACGCCAGCTCGACGTGCCGCCGAAGCTGGTGATCCCGATGCGGGTGATCGCGTCGAACGTGGCTATCTCGTGTCAGCTGGATGCTCATGTACCGATCAAATCCATTGCGCTGCAATATATTCCGGGGTTCGCGGAGGCGGCCTAACCCGACAGCCGGCTAAGCGGCTGCCGGGTCGGCGTTCTTCCGTGGACGTCCTCGCGGACGCTTGCGTGCGACGATCGTGCCGCGCTCGAAGATTTGTCCGCCCCACACGCCCCACGGCTCTTCGCGTTCCAGCGCTGCCTGAAGGCACCGAAGTCGGATCGGGCAGTCCGCACACAACCGCTTGGCGCGTTCGAGATCGGTGGGGTCTTCGGCGAACCACAGGTCGGGATCGCCGACATGACAAGGCAGTTCGGTGGGAACTCTCCCCCGGCACGTCGAGAGCGACATGTCCGTTCACCTGCTTCCTGGTCGTTGTCCGTCGGTTGTTGAGTGGCGGATCTGTGACCAGGTGTCCCGTCAAAACAAGGAGGCCACGGATCCGTTTCTGACTTGGTCCGTGGCCTTGGGATGCGGGGCTGTCTAGATAAAGCCTCCGTCCACGAACCCAGTCGCGTTGCGGCGCTTGCGCTGCGCGGCCGCCACCGGCGCGGTCGCATGCGCCGACGCGGCGGCGTGCGCGGTCCACGTGCTGGCCCGGAGAGCCCGAGCGGCGCCGGCAACACGCATGCCTACCGCGAAAATATTCATGTTCGTCATGGTCGGACCCTCCTCTCGGGTGCTCACAGTCGTGCGGTCTTGACGGTAAAGCGTAACAGCCCGTTCGCACAACTCAATTTTCTGCATCACCTTTATGGCGCGCTCGCGGTGGCGCGAGCGGGCACTGTTGTAGGTCATTGTGCGGCGCGCCGGGGTACAGACACGCACGCTCGCGCCAAAGGGGGGGTGCGTCACGCCGAGCGGGCGCGAACGAGGGCCAGCACGTCCGGTCCGAATTGTTCGAGCTTGCGCGCGCCGATACCCGGGATGGCCACGAGGGCGTCGTCGTCGGCGGGCAGCTGCTCGGCGATCGCGATCAACGTGTTGTCTGTGAACACGACGAACGCCGGCACGGCCATCGCCGTGGCGGTGCGCAGCCGCCACTCCTTCAGCTGCTTGAGCAGCTGCTCGTCGATGTCGGCGGGGCAATTCTCGCAGCGGCGCAACATGATTGCGGCGGGTGTGGACAATCCGGCGTTGCAGATCCGGCAGCGCGGCGTTGCCCCGCGGGCCCGTCGCGGCTTGTGCGGCGTAGCGGCGCCGGACTGCGTTTGCGGTGCGATGCCGGCCAGAAACCGCGACGGCCGACGGTTCTGCCGCCCGCCGGCGGTGCGCGCCAACGCCCAGCTCAGTGCCAAATGCACACGCGCCCTTGTGATCCCGACGTAGAGCAGCCGGCGCTCCTCCTCGACGGCCTCGCTGTCGGGGCCGTGGCCCAGCGCATGCGAGATCGGCAGCGTGCCGTCGGCGAGCCCGACGAGAAACACCGCATCCCACTCCAGCCCCTTGGCCCCGTGCAGCGACGCCAACGTCACACCCTGCACCACCGGCGGGTGCCGCGCGTCGGCGCGCAGCCGCAACTCGCCGAGCAAGCCGGGCAGGTCGAGGCCCGGCCGGCGGGCCACCTCGCCGTCGACGAGTTCGGCCAGCGCGCCCAGCGCCTCCCAGCGCTCCCGCGCCCGCGCACCGGCGGGCGCGGTCTGCGTCAGGCCGAGCGGTTCGAGCAGCTCGCGCACCAGGCTCGGCACGTCATCGGTGTCGACACCGCGCTCGGCCGCCCGGCGCAAGGCCAGCATTGCCTGCCGGACCTCCTGGCGGTTGAAGAACCCTTCGCCGCCGCGGACCTGGAACGGCACGCCGGACTCGGTGAGCGCCTCCTCGTACACCTCCGACTGCGCGTTGATGCGGAACAACACCGCGACCTCGGACGCGGGCGTGCCGGACTCGATCAGCGCCGAGATCCTGGCCGCGACGGCGCCGGCCTCGGCGACCTCGTCGGTGTACTCGGCGAACGAGGGCGCGGGGCCGGGGTCGCGTTGGCCGACCAGGTGCAGCTTGCTGCCGGCGACCCGGCCCCGGGCAGCGGCGATGACCCGGTTGGCCAGCGACACCACCTGCGGCGTGGAGCGGTAGTCGCGCTCCAGCCGCACCACGGTCGCGTCGGGAAACCGACGGGCGAATTCGAGCAGGAAACGCGGTGTGGCACCGGTGAACGAGTAGATGGTCTGGTTCGCGTCGCCGACCACGGTCAGATCGTCGCGCTCCCCCAGCCATGCGGTGAGCACCCGCTGCTGCAGCGGGGTGACGTCCTGGTACTCGTCGACGACGAAGCAGCGGTACCGGTCGCGGAACTCCTGGGCGACGCCCGAATCGTTTTCGATCGCGGCGGCGGTGTGCAGCAGCAGGTCGTCGAAGTCGAGCAGCACCGCCCCGTCGCGCCGTGTCTTGGCCGTCTCGTATCCGGCGTACACATCGGCCACCTTGCCGGCGTCCAGGGGTGTCTCCCTGGCGGCGTCAGCGACGGCGTTCGCGTATGCCTCGGGGCTGATCAGCGAGGCCTTGGCCCATTCGATCTCGCCGGCCAGATCGCGCACGTCGTCGGTGGAGACCTGCAGACCGAGCCGGGAGGCCGCTTGCGCCACGATGGCGAACTTGCTGTCGAGCAGCTGCCAGGTGGTGTCGCCGACGACGCGCGGCCAGAAGTACTGCAGTTGGCGGCGTGCCGCGGCGTGGAAGGTGACGGCCTGCACCGAGCCGGTGCCGACACCCTCGTCCAACTCGCGCAACCGGCTGCGCATCTCACCCGCGGCCCGCTGGGTGAACGTCACAGCCAGCACCTGGCCGGGCGCGACGTGACCGGCCGCGACCAGGTGCGCGATGCGGCGCGTGATGGTGCGGGTTTTGCCGGTTCCGGCGCCGGCCAGCACGCACAGCGGGCCGCGAAGCGCCAGCACGGCCTCGCGCTGCTCGTCGTCGAGGCCCTCCAAAGAATCGCTGGCGCGGGTCGTCTCGCTCCTCACGTCCGCGGCCGGCATGGTGCCCATCATGGCAGCCGGCCACGACAATCCCGCTGCCGGAATCGCCGCGGGCGGGCATTGGTTAGATCGTGTCATGACAGATGCTTCGAATGCGTCGCTGACCATGTACACCACCAGCTGGTGCGGCTACTGCGTTCGGCTGAAGACGGTCCTCAAGGCCAACCGCATTGCCTACCGGGAGATCAACATCGAGCACGACCCGTCGGCGGCGGAGTTCGTCTCCTCGGTCAACAACGGCAACCGGACCGTGCCGACCCTGAAGTTCGCGGACGGGTCGACACTGACCAACCCGAGCGCGGCGCAGGTCAAGCAGAAACTGGCCGCGCTCGCGAGCTAGCCTGCGTCCGCCCACGATTCGATGATCTCGCGGGCGATCGAGATCGATCCGGGCAGCAGCAGCCGAGATGCCGAAGTGCTGCTCCAGTCGCCCTGGTCGAGGGCGTCACGGATTTCGGCGCGGGTGAACCACGCGGCCTCGGCGATTTCGCCGTCGTTGAACGAGAACTGCTCGTCCGGGTCGGCGATCGCGTGGAATCCCACCATCAGCGAGCGGGGGAAAGGCCACGGCTGGCTGCCGAGGTAGTGGACGTCACGCACGTGCAGGCCGATCTCCTCGGCGACCTCGCGCACGACGCACGACTCGAACGACTCGCCGGCCTCCACGAACCCGGCCAGCAGCGAGAACAGCCGCTTGGGCCACACGGTCTGGCGGGCCAGCACGGCACGGTCGCCGCCGTCGTGCACCAGGCAGATCACGGCCGGGTCGATGCGGGGAAACTCTTCGTGGCCGCTGACCGGGTCGACACGCGACCAGCCAGCCTTGGCGGGTTTCGTCGGCGCACCGTCCACCGGGCTGAACAGTGCCCTCTCATGCCAGTTCAACAACGCGGTCGCGGTGGCGAGGAGTTGCGCGCTGACGTCGTCGAACCCCTGGCCGGCTCGGCGCAGGTCGAGCACCTCGAGGTCGTCGTGACCGTCCGGTGATGCCAGCGGCGCACGGAGTCCCCAGCAGTGCCGTCCGTCGGGAAGCCGACCGAGGAACACGGCGTCGAGCGGCGGCTTGTCGCCGAGCCCGCGCGCGTCACCCAGCACCGCCCGGCCGCCGGAGACCAGCACCCGGTTGCGTGCATCCACCCGCAACACCGCCGCATCGGGCCAGCCCGCCAGCGCGGCGTCGATGTCGGTGCGCAGCGCGTCGGCCCGGTCGGCGCCGACCCGTGCGAGCAGCGGGACGTTGCGCAGCTCAAACAATTTCAACGGTCCGCGCTGCGCACATACAGCAGCCGGTCCCCCGGCTCGATCGCGTCGACCTCCGGTGAGTCGACGCGCAGCAGCGCGCCGTTGCGCAGCACGCCGAGCACGATGTCGGGCAGATGCCGCGCCGATCCGCCGACCTCCTTGCGCTCGACCTCACGCTCGGCGATCGCAAAACCCTCCTCGGGCGTGAGCAGGTCTTCCATCATCTCGACGACGCTTGGGGTGGACGTCGCGATGCCGAGCAGCCGCCCAGCCGTCTCCGAGGACACGACCACGGCGTCGGCGCCGGATTGCTTGAGCAGATGGCGGTTTTCGGCTTCCCGCACGGATGCCACGATCTTGGCCTTCGGCGCGAGCTCGCGCGCGGTGAGAGTGACCAGAACCGCGGTGTCGTCGCGGTTGGTGGCGACCACGATCGACGCCGCGTGCTGCGCCCCGGCCAGCCGCAGCACGTCGGACTTCGACGCGTTGCCGTGGACGGTGACGATTCCGTTGGTGGTGGCTTGCTCGAGGGTCGCCTGGTCGGTGTCGACGACGACGATCTCGCCGGCCGGCATGCCGTCGCCGATCATCGCGTCGACGGCGGTCCTGCCCTTTGTGCCGTAGCCGATCACGATGGTGTGATTGCGCACTTTGTTCCTCCATCGCTGGATCTTCAAGGCCTGGCGCGACTGGGTGGTGAGCGTCTCCACCGTGGTGCCGATCAGCACGATCAGGAAGGCGACTCGCAGCGGGGTGATCACCAGGACGTTGACCAGCCGCGCGGAGGGGGCCAGCGGGGTGATGTCGCCGTAGCCCGTCGTCGACAGCGACACCGTGGCGTAGTAGAAGCAGTCCAGGAACGACAGCTGATCGCCCTGCGCGTCGCGGTACCCGTCGCGGTCGAGGTACACGATCAACACCGCCGCAAACAGCGCCAGCATCGCGTAGACCACCCGCCGGAAAATCCGCTGCCCGGGGCTGACGAACTTCTCGGGAATGCGAAGGACGTCCACCAACGCGGCGTCGGGCCTGGAGGTGAGGGCCTCCTCGGCGCCGCCGAAGCGGCCCAACCTACCTCTGGCCACGCTGGCCCGTCATGAATTTGTTCCCGTCCGGGCTGGTCCGCACGGGCACAATGCTCTCATGACACCGACCACACACAGTGAAACCGGGGCCACAAGGGCGACACGGATGGGTGCCTTGCTGCTAAGCATGGGCGCTCTCCACTTCGTCGCCCCCAAGCCGTTCGACTCGATCATCCCGGCCGAGCTGCCGGGCAGCGCACGGTTTTACACCTACGCGTCGGGGGTGGCGGAACTGGCGACCGGCGGGCTGTTGTTGCTGCCCCGCACGCGCCGAATGGGCGGACTGGCTGCGGTCGTGCTGTTTCTCGGAGTCTTCCCCGGCAACGTCAACATGGTGCGGCTGTGGTGGGACAAGCCATGGCCGATGCGGCTGGTGGCGATCGCGCGGTTGCCACTGCAGATTCCAATGATCATTCAAGCGCTCAAGGTTTGGCGCTCGCCCGCTTGAGCCCCTCGGCCGAGCAGCGCGGCCAGCTCATCGGCGCCAGGTAGGTGGTCGGGGCGCACCGTGTCTCCCGTGCGCACGTAGTGAAACGCGGCACGCACCTCGGATTCCGGGCAGCCCTGCAACGACGCCCACGCCAACCGGTACACGGCCAGCTGGACCGCTGCGTGCCGGAGTTCGTCGGCGGTAGCCGGAGGTTCGCCGGTCTTCCAGTCCAGCACCGTTGCGCCGCCGTCGGGGTCGGCGAACACCGCGTCGATGCGACCGCGCAGAACCACGCCACCGACGGTCATCTCGACCGGCACCTCCACGTCGACGGGTGTTCGCCACGCCCACGGCGACGCCGCGAAAGCCTCTTGCAGCTCGGTCAACCGGTCGGTGTCGGACAGTTCGGCATCGACCGCGCCGGGCAGGTCGTCGAGTTCGAAGAGCCGTTCCGCGCCATAGAAACGCTGCACCCATTCGTGAAACGCCGTGCCCAGCAGGGCGTTCGGGTCAGGCCGCACCGGAAGGCGCCGGGAGAGCTTCTGCGAGGCGCCGACCGGATCGCGGCCCAGCTCGACCAGGCTGCTCACCGAAATCTCGGGCGGTACGACGATTTCCGACACCTTCTCGTGTCGCTGCGCCCGCTCGGCGAGCAATGCGTCGACATCGGCGATCCAGCCGTCGACGTCGTCATCGATTTCGACCGGCACATCGGCGGCCGCCTCCACGAGCCCGGCCCCGCGTTCGACGTCGGCGCGGCGTGACCCGAGCGGATCGGCGGGCCATCTTGCTTCGATCACGTCTTCGCGCAACGGGTTTCGGTCGCCGCCGGCGGGTGCGGACGCCCAGTGCTCGACCACGCCGCACGGGTCACCGTCGGCGGCAGATTCGTCGATGATGGCCTTGAGCTCGGTGAGGAAGTCCGACGGGCCGCTGGGCTTGGCCGCCGACGGGCCCCAATGATGCCCGGACAGCAGCAAGGTGTCCTCGGCGCGGGTGATGGCAACGTACAGCAATCGCCGCTCCTCGTCGATGCGCCGTTGCTCGAGTTGACGGCGGTGGGCACTGATGCAGTCGGACAACTGCTTTCGGTTCGTCACGGCGGACGTGTCCAACACCGGCACGCCCGGCACGCCGTCACCCGACCGGTCACCGCGCAGCAGCGGAGGCAGATCGGCGGCGTCGGTCAACCAGGTACGCGCGGACGAGGTGCACGGAAAGATGCGGGCGGTCAGGTGTGGCACCGCGACGATCTGCCACTCGAGACCCTTGGCGGCGTGCACGGTCATCACCTGCACACGGTCTTTCGACACTTCGACGTCGGCGGGCGCCAGTCCGTTCTCGACGAGACTCGCCGCCTCCAGGTAGGACAAAAACCCCGGCACCGACGCGTTGGGGCGTTCCGCGAACTCCGCGACCACGTCCGCGAACGCGTCGAGGTGCTCGCTGCCCGACCAGCCCGCGCCGACCGGGCGGGCGGCGCGCGCCTCGACATCGACGCCGAGCATCCGGCGCACCTCCGCGACCAGATCGGGCAGCGGATAGTCCAGCCTCTCGCGCAGCGCGGACAGTTCACGGCCGAGCGCGACAATGCGTCGATAACCCTCTGGCGAATACCGGCTCGGCGAGCCGGGATCGCAGATGGCGTCGGCAAGACAGGCGCTGTCGGCGTCGGGCGACGCTTGGGCGGCGATCTTTTCCAGCGAGGCAGGCGCTGCCCCGCCGGCGATGTCGTTGGCGCGCCGCCACAACGCCGCGATGTCCTTGCCGCCGAAACGCCAGCGCGGGCCGGCCAAGACATGCACCGCCGCCGAGCCTGCGGTCGGATCGGCCACCAGTCGCAGCACGGCGACCACGTCGGCGACCTCGGTGACACCGAGCAGCCCGGCCAGCCCCACCACCTCGACGGGCACCCCGCGGGCGGCGAGTGCGTCGGCCATCGGGGCAGCGTCCCTGTTGCGCCGCACCAGAACCGCGGCGGTAGGTGCTTGTGCGCCAGTGCTCTTGGCTTCGTGGTAGCGGCGGGCAAGATGATCAGCCACCCAGTCGCGCTCGGTGCGCACGTCGTCGAGTAGTGCGCAGCGGACGGCGCCGGCCGCCGCGCCGGGCCGGGCCCGCAACGTGCGCACCGCGACCGAGCGACGACGGGCGTCGGCCGAGATGGCGTTGGCCAGACGCAGCGTCCGCGGCGGGTTGCGCCAGCTGGTGCGAAGTTCCAGCGTGGGCGCCGGCGTGCCATCTGCCCGGCGGAAGTCCGTGCTGAACCGCGGCAGGTTAGTGGCCGACGCGCCACGCCATCCGTAGATCGATTGGATCGGGTCGCCGACGGCGGTGAGCGCCAGCGCGTCGTCGACCCCACCGCCGAACAGCGTGGACAACGCGATGCGCTGCGCATGCCCGGTGTCTTGGTATTCGTCGAGCAGCACGACGCGGAACCGGCGGCGCAACTGCTCGCCCACCTCCGCGTTAGTGATCGCCAGCCGCGCCGCCGCGGCCATCTGCTGACCGAAGTCCATCACCTTCTCGGACCGCATGCGGGCGTGGAGCGCGTCGACGAGCGGCACGAGCTGAGTGCGTTCGTGCTGCACCGCGAGCAGGCGCAGTAGCCAATGGCTGGGACCGCGGTCGCGCTGATAGGGCCCGGCGGGCAGTGTGTGGACGAGCCGTTCGAGCTCGAGGTGGGTGTCGCGCAGCTGTGCGGTGTCGACCAGATGCTCGGCCAGCGCCGACGACAACCGCAGCACCATCGACGTGACGGCGGCCGGGGTCTTGTCGGTGTCGAGCTCACCCGGAAAGTCGCTGACGACCCGAAACGCCAACTGCCACAACTCAGTTTCGCTGAGCAACCGGGTATCGGGCTCAACGGGCAGTAACAGCCCGTGATCGCGCAGAAGAGCTCCCGCGAACGCGTGGTAGGTGCTGACGGTCGGCGGTTCGGTGTCGGCGGCCTCTCCCCCGCCCGCGGGTGGTACCCCCACGCGCAGGCCCGCGCCGGCGAGGCGGGACAGCCGCGAGCGGACCCGGCGCAGCAGCTGCGCGGCGGCCTTGCGGGTGAACGTCAAGCCCAGCACCTCGCCGGGGTGGGCGAACCCATTGGCGACCAGCCACACCACGCGCGCGGCCATCGTCTCGGTCTTGCCGGCGCCCGCACCCGCTATCACGACGAGCGGACCCGGCGGCGCGGCGATCACCGCGGCCTGCTCGTCGGTGGGTGTCGGCAGGCCCAGCGCGTCGGCCAGTTCGGCGGGCCGGTAGCGCGACGTCATGGGCGGGCCTTTTGCGCTGGGCAGCTCGACCGGACCGGGCAGTGCCCGCAGCTGTCGTTGATGCGGGCAAAGAATGCAGGGCCGACCGTGGCGGCCGCCGCCCGGTGCACGGTTTGCCGCCATTCCTGCCGGCCGTCAGGGGTCAACGGGTCCTGGCCGCGTTCGACAATTCCCGGCTTGCCGAGGTAGACCAACCTGCCGCCGCCGGGCTGTTCCCCGCATTGCAGAATCCCGGCGGAGACCGCCAGCTGGTAGAGCGCCAGTTGCGCGTGGCGCTGGGCGTCGTCCTTGGTGGCCGGGTTCTTGCCGGTCTTGATGTCCACGATCACCAGCCGGCCGGCGACGTCGCGTTCCAGACGGTCGACGCGGCCGCGGACCCGAACATCGGGCAGGTCGGGATCCGGACTGGGCAGCACACCGTCGATGCCGACTTCGGTGGCGACCTCGGTGAGCTCGTGGCGCGTCTGCGCACGCCACTGGCAGAACGCCGACAGCATCGCCCGGTACCGCGCCAGCTCGTTGCGCGAGTACCAGGCGGAGTCGATAGGCAACGCGTCCCATATCCCTTCGAGTTCGCTGACCAGCTGCGTCTCGGGCATGCCGGTGGCGATCAACATGTGCGACACCGAGCCCAGCGCCGAGCGGAGGTCGCGCCCATCGGTGCCGCCGTGGCGCTCCAGCATCCAGCGCAGCGGGCAGTCCGCGATCGTCTGCACCGTGGACGGCGACAAAGTGACGGGCAGTCCGTTGTCGCCGGGTAGCGGCTCTGCGGTGCTGACCGGGGTTCTGCCGTACCAGGTCGCCGGATCGGCGCCGGGCACACCGGCGGCCGCGAGGCGCGCCAACTGTGTTGCGGCGCAAAGTCGTCTGTCTTCCTCGACCGTGCCTGCGGGCGCGCACACCACAGCCCGCAACCGGCCGACGAGCGCCGACGCGGCCAGCACCCGCGGCGCAACCGCCGCCACCACGTCGTCGTCGCTGTCATCGGTCAGCTGCATCAGTTCGTCGACGAACACCGATGGGACCGCTGTATCGTCGCCGTCGCTGTCGACGGCCGTGACAAGCACCCGGCGCCGGGCCCGACCGAGCGCGGAGACGAGCAGCCGTCGCTCGTCGGCCAGCACCGGCGCTCGTCTCGACGCCGTGTCGGCGACGCCGTCGAGGACGTCGACAAGCTGCTGCGTGTTGAGCACACCGCCGCGTGGAACGGTGTTGGGCCACAATTTTTCCTGAAGACCCGCGATGACGACGACGTCCCATTCGCGGCCGAGCGCCCCGTGCGCGCTGACGACCGCGACGGTGTCCGTTTCGATCAGCGGCTCACGTTCGGGCGGTGGGAGTTGCAGGGCGCGGACGTGGTCGACGAGTCCGCGTACCGTCGCCCCCGGGGTGTGGGCGACGTAGTCGTCGGCGATGTCGAACAGCATGGTCACGGCGTCGAGGTCACGGTCGGCCTGCGCGGCGCCGCTGCCCCCGCGGGCCCTGGCTTGCAGCCAGCGGTGCTGCAGCCCGGACCGGCTCCACGCCTGCCACAGCGCATAGCGCGGATCCCCGGAGCCGCTGGGCCGGCGACCTCCGGCATCCTCGGCAACGGCCGCCGCGGCGGCGACTGCGGCCCACACCCGGCGCAGCGCGGGAGCGTAGGCGGAGGGCTGCGGCCGGGAACCGGTCAGCGCCTCGACCAGCAAGTCCTCGGAACGCGTTGGGCTGTCGCTGTTTTCGCTGAGTCGCAGGCTGCGGCGCAATCCGCGCAGCGAGACCGGGTCGATCCGGCCGATCGGCCCGGTCACCAATGTCAGCGCCTGCTCACCGTCTAGCCCGTCAGCGGCAGCGGCCAGCACCGTGAGCAGCGCGCGCACCGCGGGATGGTCGGCGGGCGCGGTAGTGGGGGCCGGCATGCGCACCGGAACACCGGCTGCGGCGAGCGCACGTGGCAGCACCGCAGCGGCGCGCGGCAACGATCGCACGATCACCGCCATCTGCGACCACGCCACCCCGCCGACGAGGTGCGCGCGGCGCAGCGTGTCGGCGATCAGCGCCGCCTCGGCGTGAGTGGATTTCGCGAGCCGGACAGACACCGAGCCCGGCTCTGGCCCCGTGCCCTCGATCGCGCGCGCCGGTGCATGGCCGGGCAGCCGGGCGGCGACCGCGCTGACCACGCGCGCGATCTCGGGTGCGCAGCGATGGGAGTGCGTCAGGGTGACGGTGTCGCGGTCGTCGCCCAGCAGAGCAGGCTCGGCGCCGCGGAATCCGAACACCGTCTGGTTGGGGTCGCCCGCGACGATCGTGACGGCTGCGCCGGCCGCGATCACCCGCACCAGCCGGGCGGCCTGCGGGTCCAGGTGCTGCGCGTCGTCGACCAGCAGTACGCGGATGCGCTGCCGCTCGGCGGCCAGGAGTTCGGGGTCGATGGCGAACGCCTCCAGCGCCGCCCCGACCAGCTCCGCTGCGCCAAGTGCCGGGGTGGTGGCCTGCGGAGCAGCCGGGCCCGCCGCCGCCCGTAACAGCATCACCTGCTCGTACTGCTGGGCGAACTGGCCCGCCGCGACCCATTCCGGCCGTCCCGACTGCCGGCCGATCCGCCGCAGCTGCGGCCCGTCGACGCCGCGTTCGGCGCAGCGGGCCAACAGGTCTCGCAACGCAGTGGCGAAACCCGCGGTGCCCAGCGCCGGATGCAGCGACTCCGGCCACGCGACAGCCGCGTCGGCTCCGTCTTCCAGATCGCCGGCCAGCAGCTCGCGGATGATGCCGTCCTGTTCGGTTCCGGTGACCAGCCGCGGCGGCGGACTGCCGGTGCGCAGTGCAGCGAGCCGCAGCACTGCGAACGCGTAGGAGTGCAGCGTGCGCACGAGCGGGTCCCGGATGACCGCAGGCCCTCCCGCTTGCGTCAGCGCCTTGGCCAGCGCACGGCGCGTCCTGACCGCGCCCCGCGCCGTCGGGCACAACAGCAGAACCGATTCCGGGCCGGCGCCCGAGCTGATCTGCGTGGCCGCGGCATCGACGAGCAGGCTGGTCTTGCCGGTGCCGGGACCGCCGAGAAGGCGGACGGCGGCCCGGTTCGCCAGGTCGGTGATCAGCTGCGGTGAGGCCATGCCGGCATGACACCACGGGAGTACGACAAGTTGGCTTTGGCACGATCAACCCATGAGCCTGTCTCGCTCCTCACGTCCACGGACCGACGATCTTCACGTCTACCGGTACGGCCCCGACGGGCCGATCAGGGTGCTGGCCCTGCACGGGCTGACCGGGCACGGCAAGCGGTGGCAGACCTTGGCCACCCGTCACTTGCCGGATGTCGCGGTGGCCGCGCCGGACCTGCTGGGCCACGGCCGCTCGTCATGGGATGCGCCGTGGACGATCGACGCGAACGTCGAGGCCCTGGCGGCGATGCTGAATGCCGATGGTGGTCAGCCGGTCGTGGTCGTGGGCCATTCGTTCGGCGCGGCCATTGCATTGAATCTCGCTGCGGCGCGGCCCGATCTGGTCCACGCGCTGGTGCTGCTGGACCCGGCGACGGGGCTGCGCGGCACCCGGATGCGGGAAATCGCCGACGAGATGCTGGCGTCCCCGGATTACACCGATCGCGCCGAGGCCCGCGCCGACAAGGTGTCGGGGTCCTGGGGGGAGATTCCGGACGACGAACTCGAGACCGAACTCGACGAGCACTTGGTTCCATGGCCCGGCGGGCGGGTGGGCTGGCGGATGAGTCTGCCGGCGATGATGTCGTACTGGAGCGAGCTGGCCCGCCCGATCATGTTGCCGCGCAGTGGGACTCGGACGACGTTACTGCGGGCCACCAAGACCGACCCGCCGTACGTCAGTGACGCGCTCGTCCTTGCCCTTCGCGACAGCCTCGGCCCCGACTTCACTCTGGTCGACCTCGACTGCGACCACATGGTGCCGCTGGCACGTCCCGAGGAAACCGCCGCCGCGGTGCTCGAACGGCTATGACGGCCATCACCGACGACGACGTCGAGCGGGTGCGGTCGCTGGTTTCCGCAATTCCGCCGGGCACGGTCGTGACGTACGGCGACGTCGCTGCCGCCGCAGGGCTTTCCAGCGCGCGAATCGTCGGCTGGATCATGCGGACCGACTCCGCCGACCTGCCGTGGCATCGGGTGATCCGCTCGAACGGCCGGCCGGCGCCGCACCTGAGCAGCCGGCAGCTCGAGCTGCTGCGTGCCGAGGGCGTGCTCGCCGTCGACGGCAGAGTGGCGCTACGCGACGTCCGCCACGCGTTCTGACACGCCGAGTTCAACGCTGTGGCAACTATTCGACGTTGTTCGGCATGACGTTGAATTCGGCACGGTGCAGAACCTGCGGGCGAGCAACTCCACGACACCCGGGTGCAGACCGAGTGGCGCGGCCACTGCCGTCGCGCCGCATCGAGCCAGGCGATCGTGAAAAAGCCCGGGCGCCAGGAGGTATGACGCGATGAATACACGGCGTCTGCCAGAGGCGCGCAATCGCGCCACCACGTCCTCGACTCGAGGCATACCCGTGGCGACGAAGCCTACCTGCACCGGCCCGACACGCTGCGCCAACAGCGTTGCCGCCAACCGGATGTCATTGCGGGCGCGAGGATCCGACGAACCAGCAGCCGCCATCACCACCGCGTCGCCGGATCGCCGGCCGACCGCGCGCAGCCGGTCGTGCATCACAGCCGCGAGAGCCGGATCCGGCCCGAGCGCGGGCCTCACCGACACGTCGGTGTGCCCGCCGTCGGCGATCCGGGCAGGCAGGTCGGTGTTTACGTGGTAGCCCGACGCCAGAAAGGCCGGCACGACGACCGCAGGTTCGCCCGATTCGGTGAGCACCTCGGCGGGGTCTGGTCCCAATACGTCGACGAATGTTGTTCGCAACAAGCCGATTCGGCTTGCCACCGCCGAGCTCAAGTCGTGGATCATCTGCACGCCGGCGGTGCTGCGGGTGCCGTGCGCGACCAGGATCAGCATTTGGCCGGGTCGATCGCCAACCGGTAGCCGCGCTTGACCACGGTCTGCACAACGCGCGGCGCACCGAGAGCCGTCCGCAGTCGGGCCATCGCGGTCTCGACCGCGTGGGTGTCATCACCGCCGCCGGGCAACTGCGCAAGAAGCTGCTCTCGCGACACGACCCATCCGGGATTCGCCATCAGCCGCCGCAGCAGCGCCATTGCGGCCGGAGGCACGGTACGGACGTCGCCGTCGACGGCCACCGTCGCGCTGCGCACACTGATCTGGTGCCCGCCGGCTGTGAAACAGCGAGCGCGACAGGGTATTTCGTCGGTGATCAACCGGGCCAGCGCACCGAGCCGGTAGCGTTGCGGATGGGTGGTCGGTACGCCGAGCCGACGCAGCGGCGCCGCGGTCACCGGCCCGACGCAGACCGGGGCGACTTGCTCGCGCAGCGCGTCCACGAGTTCACTGACACAGCCGAGAGCCTTGGACCGCTGCAACATCGACGCCACGGCGGGTGCGCTGGTGAAGCTCACCGCGTCCGCCTCGGCGTTGACGATCATTGCGATGAGCTGATCCATCGGCCGGTTGTCCTCCGGCGGTTCCCACCGGTACACGGGCACCTTGATCACGTCGGCGCCCGCCATGGTCAGCGCGTCACAGATGTCGGCGTTGGGTTCCCACTCCGAGGCGGCACCGTGCAGCTGCACCGCGATCCGCAGACCCGCCGCACCGTCGGCAATTAGCCGGTCGAGCACCTCCGGTGACGCTTCCGACTCGGGACTCCATTCCTCGCACAGGCCGACCTGGCGAACCGCTCCACGCGCCTTGGGCCCCCGCGCCAGGATTCGCGTCGACGCCAAGGCGCCCATCAATTCGTCGGCGACGTCCCAGCCGTGGGCGGCCTCGAACCAGCCGCGGAAGCCGATGCCGGTCGTGACCACGACCACGTCTGGTGGCTTCTTGATGAGAACCTCGGTGACACGGCGCAATTCGTCGTCATCAACCAACGGGATGATGCGGATCGCCGGAGCGTGAACGACGGTTGCGCCGCGGCGCTCCAGCAGCGTGATGAGCTCTTCGGACCGGCGCGCTGCGGTTACGCCGATCGTGAAACCTTTCAGCGGATCATTCGCAGGCGATTTCAACGATTCCATCAGTCACTCGCACGTCGTAGACCGTCAGCGCGCGTGACTCATCATCGAGGCAGCGTCCATCACGAAGAGAGAAGACCTGTTTGAGAAGTGGGGATGCCACCGTAGGCTCACCGCGGCGGTCACCCGTCAGGCCCCGCGACATCACCGCAGCCCGGCCGAACGGGTCGATATTGCTGACCGCCGCCAACGTTCCGTCGGCAAGCAGGAACAGCGCCGCCTGCTCACCGCCGGGCAGCAGCACCGCGACGCCGCGTCCGGGCAGCAGAGCGTCGAGCCGGCATGCCGTCGTCCACTCACGGGTGGCGATATCGACGTGCGCGGGCCGATCAACGAGAACGGTCATGGGCGCCAACTCCTTGCTGGTTTTCTCCTGTGTCCATTGCAGTCATGGCATGTTTCGTATCCATTAACTCGACCTTTCGCGCGTGTCACCGATGCGCGGCGTGCCGAGCATCACGGGCACCTTGCGCGGGCCGCTGTCGTCGAAAACGACGGTGGGATCGGGCTGGTCGGGTGCGTTCACGAAGGACACGAACCGCGAAAGCTTCTCCTGGTCAGCCAGTACTCCGGCCCACTCGTCGGAGTATCCGGCGACGTGGCGGGCCATCGCCGCGTCGAGATCATCGGCGATACCGAGTGAGTCGTCGCACACCACGGCACGAATATGGTCCAGGCCACCCTCAATCGTCTCCTGCCACGCCGCCGTTCGCTGCAGCCGGTCGGCCGTGCGGATGTAGAACATCAGGTAGCGATCGATGTAGCGCACCAGAGTCTTGGAATCGAGGTCGCCGGCAAGCAATTGCGCGTGCTTGGGGGTAGCGCCACCGTTGCCGCCGACATAGAGATTCCAGCCCTTTTCGGTGGCGATGACGCCGACGTCCTTGCTGCGGGCCTCGGCGCACTCCCGCTGGCAACCGGACACACCCATCTTGACCTTGTGCGGCGAACGCAGACCGCGGTAACGCAATTCCAGGTCGACTGCCATCGCCACCGAGTCCTGCACCCCGTACCGGCACCATGTCGAACCCACGCAACTCTTCACTGTCCGCAGGGCTTTGCCGTAGGCGTGCCCGGACTCCATGCCGGCGTCGATGAGCCGCTTCCAGATCAGCGGCAGTTGTTCGACCCGGGCGCCGAACAGGTCGATGCGCTGGCCGCCGGTGATCTTTGTGTAGAGGCCGAAGTCGCGGGCCACCTCGCCGATGGCGATCAGCTTCTCGGGGGTGATCTCACCGCCGGGCAGCCGCGGCACCACCGAATAGGTGCCGTTGCGCTGCAGGTTGGCCAGGAAATGGTCGTTGGTGTCCTGCAGCGACGCGGTTTCGCCGTCGAGAACGTGATCGGACGAGGTGGAGGCGAGGATCGACGCGACTGCGGGTTTGCAGATGTCGCAACCGCTTCCGCAGCCGTGCTTGGCGATCAGGCCGGAAAACGTGCGGATGCCGGTGGCGGCGACGATTTGGAACAGCTCGGCGCGTGACTGGCGGAAGTGTTCGCACAGCGCCTTGGACTGCTCGACGCCCTGCGCCTCAAGCAGCCGTTTGAGCATCGGAACGCAACTGCCGCAGGATGTCCCGGCCGCGGTGCTGCCCTTGATGGCGGGCACGTCGCATGCGCCACCGGAGATCGCGGAGCAGATCGTGCCCTTGCTGATTGCGTTGCACGAGCAGATCTGCGCTTCGTCGGGGAGCGCGCCCACGCCCACTTCGGCGCCTGCCGGCGCGATCAGCGACGCCGGATCGGCCGGCAGTGGACGGCCGACGAGCGGCCGCAGTGTGCCGTACGCAGTGGCGTCGCCGACCAGGACTCCGCCGAGCAGCGTCGACGCGTCATCTGAGACAACGAGTTTGGCGTAGGTGCCTTTCGTCGGGTCGTTGAGCACCACCTGCAGCGCACCGTCGGTCGTCGCATGCGCGTCGCCGAAGCTGGCCACGTCGACGCCGAGCAGCTTGAGCTTGGTGGACATGTCGGCGCCGGGGAACTCGGCGGTGCCGTCGAGCAACCGGTCGGTGACCACCTCGGCGCTGGCGTAGCCGGGCGCGACGAGCCCGTAGCAACGACCCTCGATCGCCGCGACTTCGCCGATCGCGTAGATCTGCGGATCGCTTGTGCAACAGGCGATATCGGTCAGCACACCACCGCGCTCGGCAACGCCGAGACCGCAAGAGCGGGCAAGCTCGTCACGGGGCCGGATGCCGGCGGCGAACACCAGCAGCCCGGCGGCGATCTCCGTCCCGTCGGACAACGAGGCCCGCAGGCCCTCGGGGTGTGCCTCGATCGCGGTGGTGGACACGCCCGTATGCACGGTGAGACCCAACTTCGTCACCAACCCCGCCAGCACCGCTCCGCCGCCGTCGTCGACCTGGGCGGGCATCAGCCGGTTGCCGAACTCGACGACGTGGGGAGTCATACCCATGAGCTGCAACGCGTTTGCGGCCTCCAAGCCCAATAGCCCGCCGCCGACCACGATGCCCTGTGTGCCCGGGGTTGCCGCGGCGCGGATCGCGTCGAGGTCGTCGAGTGTGCGGTAGACGAAACAGCGGTCCAGGTCCCTGCCGGGGATCGGCGGGACGAACGGATACGAACCGGTGGCGAGCACCAGTGCGTCGTAGCCGATCTGGTCGCCGGTCGACGTCGTGACGACGCGGGCGTCGCGGTCGATGACGCTGGCCCCTACGTCGGTGCGTAGCTGCACGAATTCGTCTGTGGTGTAATCGTTTCCCGGCAAAGCCAGTGCTGCCCGATCCCAGCTGCCGACGTACGACGACAGCGCCACCCGGTCATAGGCCGGGGTGGATTCGTCACACAGGATGGTGACGCGCCACACACCGTCTCGGTCGCGATCGCGCAGTGCCTCCACGAAGCGGTGTCCGACCATGCCGTGGCCGACGACGACAACGGACTTCTGCGCCATGTCAGATACCCGCCTGCGCCATCCGCGTGCTCTTCCGCAAGTAGGCGAACCACGTCACCCCCAGTAGCGCGATGAAGAACATGAGGTAGAACGTCAGAGCCGGCTGGATGTTGCCGTAGTGCGACTTTGCCCACGCGTAAGCCAGCGGCACGACGAAGCCGCCGAACGCACCCACCGACGAGATGATCCCGAGCGCCCCAGCGGCCTGGCGACGCATCTCGACCATCGTCTCCGGATCGCCGCCGGCGTCTTCGCCCTTGACCCGGAAGATCTTAGAAATCATCCGGTAAGTCGAGCCGTTGCCGACCCCTGTGGCGACGAACAGCAGCAGGAAGCTGACGAAGAAGACCGCCAGATTCTCCGCGCGCACCGACCACAGGGCGCCGGCAGCCCCGACCGCCAGCGCGACGAAGCTGACCGCTGTGATGCGGGCCCCGCCGAGCCGGTCAGACAGCAATCCACCCAGCGGCCGGGCGAGTGAGCCGATCCCGGCACCGAGGAACGCCCATGCCAACGCGATATCGCCACGCCCGAACACGGCCTTCAACAGAGTCGGGAAGGCCGCCGAGTAGCCGATGAACGAGCCGAAGGTGCCGACGTAGAGCAGCGACATGATCCAGGTGTCGGCGTGGCGCAGCGACTGCCACACCGGCTTGACGTCGGCCTTGGCCTCGGACAAGTTGTTCATGAACAGGAACGCGCACACTGACGCGGCGATCGCCAACGGGGCGTAGAACAGGCCCGCGCGCGACAGCGCGAGCCCGCCGCCGGCGACGACGACCATCGGGACGAGCTTCTGGCCCACCGCGACGCCGATGTTTCCGCCAGCGGCGTTGAGCCCTAGCGCCCAGCCCTTCTCGCTTTCCGGGAAGAAGAACGAGATGTTGGCCATCGACGAGGCGAAGTTGCCGCCCCCGAATCCCGCCGTCGCGGCGATCAGCAGCAGCGCGACGAACGAAATGCCCGGCTGGGTCACCGCCCAGGCCATCAGCAGACACGGGATGACCAGCAGCATCGCCGAGATCGTCGTCCAGTTGCGACCACCGAACACCGGCACGGCGAAGGTGTAGGGCAGTCGCAGGAACGCGCCGACACCACTGGGGACGGCGACCAGCCATAACGCTTGGGTGGTAGACAGCGCGAAACCGGAGGCAGCAGGCGCACCGTTGGCGCCGACCGTCATCTGGACGACAACGATGCTCCACAACAGCCATACCGAGAACCCAATGTGCTCGGCAAAGATCGACCAGATGAGGTTTCGCCGGGCGATCGGCTTGCCGATGGTGTTCCAGAACGCCGAATCCTCGGGACGCCAATTGTCTATCCAGTGTGCGCCGCGCGCAGGCGGAGTCGTGGAACGGGTGATCGGTTCGGTTGTCGTGACGGTCATATCGAAGTCTCCTGGAGGCCGGGATTGCAGATCGGCGGTCACCGATGAGGTGGTGGCGCCGTCCCAGACTTCGACTTCGTTGGCGTCAGCTGGTGCTGGCGATGCGGTGGTGGACACGTGCCCACGCTAAGAAACCGATGTTGCGCCAACGCTGCCCGCGGTGACCTGCTCGATACATCCTGCTCACATGCCCCGAACCTGGGCAGTGAGCTAGAGAATCAGTCGGACCAGTGCGGCCGTTCGGGCCAAGCCGGGAAACGCTGCGGCGGTGGAACGCGGGTGCAGCGCGTGCACGGCGAGACGAAACATCAAGGCACGCAATATCATCTGCGGCCATTCGGGCATCGACGCCCACCGCTCGATGAGCCCGTCGTCGGCCTCACCCCACGACAGCGCGTCGACGACGGCCACCCCGGCCGCCCACGCCGCGGGCCGCCAGTAGGGAGTGATGTCGGTGATGCCCGGCGCGGACGTGCCGGTGAAAAGCACTGTGCCGTAAAGATCCCCGTGCACGAGTTGACTGGGGCCTTTGGTCGGCTTGCGAAGTCCGGCCAGCTGGTTGAGCAACTCGAGCGACCGCCGGCCGTCGGCCGATCCGGGCGACACCCGCGCGCCCGACGGCCAGGCGTGCAGCGGGCGGTCCTCCCACGCGGCCCGGTCGGCGGCGATGAACACGTCGACGTCGCTCCACGGCGCGACCGGGGGCTGCGTGAGAAACCGCGGCCGTTCGAGCTTCGCGGTGGCCTCGTGCAGGCGCACTCCAGCCGACACGACTTCGTCATGGCGCGGCTCGGGCGTTCCGGCAACGAAAGTGTCCGCGCGCCATCCTGATACCACGTACCGACCGTCGGTGGAGCGCACCGGCCGGGCCAGCCGCATGCCGTCGACGAACAACGTCTCCCGCACCTTCGCCGACCAGGCGGCTCGGGCGTGGTCGGCGACCATCGACAGCACGACCTCCCCGCAGCGGAATCCGCCTTCCCAGCCGACGCCCAGGGGCACGGGGCGAAATCCCGTCAGTCCGAACGCCGCCTGAACGTGCTCCGGCGGACGTTCGACGGTCATGGCGTCAGGTTACCTGCGTAAAGGTGCAGGTCCGTTGCCTCGCCGGCCGTGTCGGGATGTCGTTACGGCGCCGAGACTTCTGTGCGCGGCTCGACGAGGATGACGCAGCGTCAGTACATCACCATGTCGGGCTCGAGTTGTCTGGCCCACGCCACGATGCCGCCTTGAAGATGCTTCGCGTCGGCGAAGCCTGCCTTCTTCACAGCGGCCAGCGCCTCCGCAGAGCGCACGCCGGTCTTGCAGTACAGCACCGCGATCCGGTCCTGCGGCAGCTTGGCCAGACCCTCCCCCGACTCGATCATCGACTTGGGCACCAGTTGCGCGCCGGTGATGTGGTTGATGTCCCACTCGACGGGTTCGCGCACGTCGATCAGTGCCACCTTCTTGCCGGAGTCGAGGAGCTCGCGCAGCTCGCGGGGCGTCACCGTCGAATCAGCCGATGGCTCTGCGGCTTCGCCGGGCACCACGCCGCAGAAGCCCTCATAGTCGATCAGCTCGGTGATCTTGACGGTCTCGGGATCCTTGCGGATCTTGATCGTGCGGTAACTCATCTCCAGCGCGTCGTACACCATCAACCGGCCCAGCAGCGGCTCTCCGATGCCGGTGATGAGCTTGATCGCCTCGGTGCCCATCACCGACGCGATCGACGCGCACAGGATGCCCAGCACCCCGCCCTCCGCGCACGACGGGACCATCCCGGGTGGCGGCGGCTCCGGATACAAGTCGCGGTAGTTCAGGCCGAGCCCGTTCGGTGCGTCATCCCAGAACACCGACACCTGGCCCTCGAAGCGGTAGATCGATCCCCAGACATACGGCTTGCCGGCGAGCACCGCCGCGTCGTTGACCAGATAGCGGGTGGCGAAGTTGTCGGTGCCGTCGAGGATCAGGTCGTACTGCTCGAACAACTCCACCGCGTTGTCCGGCTCCAGCCTCAGCTCGTGCAGCCTCACGTCGACCAGTGGGTTGATCTCACGGATCGAGTCGCGGGCGCTGTGTGCCTTTGAGCGGCCGACGTCGGACTGGCCGTGGATGATCTGACGCTGCAGGTTCGACTCGTCGACGACGTCGAACTCGACGATCCCGATGGTGCCCACCCCGGCGGCGGCCAGGTACAGCAGCGTCGGCGAGCCGAGGCCGCCTGCCCCTATCACCAGCACTCGCGCGTTCTTCAGCCGTTTCTGCCCGTCGACACCGATGTCGGGGATGATGAGGTGACGGCTGTAGCGCGCCACCTCATCGCGGGTCAGCTCGGCTGCTGGCTGCACCAGCGGCGGCAAGGTCGTCGACACGCGGTCTCTCCTCGGTCAGCGGTTCACCCATCAGGATAGGCACGCCGCATAACGACGAAACGCCGTCGGACCTTCCCGGACCCCGGCGCGAACGTGCACGTTTACCGTCATACCGCGGCGTGTCGGCCTGCAAACATGCGCGGTCGCGCGACGCACGGGCTATGCGATGGGGTACGGCCACGGGTTGAAGCGGCACACCTTGCCGTCGGGCTTGACCGTGTCAGGGTCGAATCGCGCCTCGTCGTTGTTGTTGGTGGAGAACGTCTGCTGCATCATCACCGGGGCCAGGTCGCCGTTCCCGCCGCATGGCTCGTGACGCTGGTAGCCGATCGCGTGGCCGACCTCGTGGTTGATCAGATACTGCCGGTAGGAGCCGATGTCGCCCTGAAACGGCACCGCCCCGCGCACCCACCGGGCCTCGTTGACAAACACCCGCCGCTGCGCGTTAGGACCGTATGCAGGGTTGTAGCACGACGCCTCCAGCGGGATCTCGTACCCGCAGCCTTCCCGCACGGTCATCGGCGAGGTCAGCGACACCCGAAAGTCCGGGTTGCCCTCCGCGGTGGCGTCGACCCGGCGGAACGCGAACTGCGGGTTGTGCGTCCAGCTCTTCGGATTGGCCAGGGTCTGGCTGACCATGCGCGCGAAGCCCTCATCGCCGCCGTAGGACGTGGTGTCAACACCGTCCTCCACCTCGACGGTGTAGGTGAACACCTTGGTGGTGCCCTGGCCGATCTGCTGCTCGTTGCCCGACACGATGCGCCACGTCTTCGCGCCGCCCACCGTGTACGGGCCGCCGTCGGGCAGCACGCCCGTGGGCAGGTTCGCGTCGAACTGGGTCAGACCCTTGGGCGGAGCGCCGATGATCGCGGTGCCGACGGCCTCGATCGTCTGACGGGGTCCTTCGGCGGCCGCGTCGTGCGCGGCCTCGTCGATCCCACCGGTGCCGGTTACCGCCTGGTAGGCCCAAACTGCGGTGATCACCGCGAGAACCGGCAGCGCATACGCACGCCAGCCGTACGTCGACACGAACCGGCCCAGCCAGGTCCGTTTGCGCCACCGTTGTCTGTCCTCGCGATTCGACCTGACCCGCCCGTGGTCGGCGGCCACCGGGTCGCGCTGAGCACGCAGCGGCTCCCGCCACTCATTGCGCAACACCGGCACGCGACCGCCGTGGCGCCCCGAGTCGTAGGTCACGGTCCCAGAATGTCACAGTCGATAGGTGTCGCACTCCCGGCGCACCGCTGCCTCCGGTAGTAGTGTCAGACTCTTGGACGTGGCCCGGACAGCGGCCAGATGAGGATGGTGATGAGCGAACTCGCCAATACCGCCGAGAGGCGGGGCGACGTCGGCGGCGCCAATCACGGTGGGGCACGGCGCGGCAGCCGGCTGCCCCGCGATGAGCGGCGCGGTCAGTTACTTGCCGCTGCCAGTGAAGTTTTCGTATACCGCGGCTTCCACGCCGCAGGCATGGACGAAATCGCCGACCGCGCAGGCGTCAGCAAACCCGTTCTGTATCAACATTTTTCGAGCAAGCTTGAGTTGTATCTGGCTGTCCTGCAACGTCACGTCGAAAACCTGGTCTCCGGCGTGCGCCAGGCGCTGCGAACCACCACCGACAACCGGCAGCGGCTGCGTGCAGCGGTCCAGGCGTTCTTCGACTTCATCGAGCACGACAGCCAGGGGTACCGGCTGATCTTCGAGAACGACTACGTTTCCGAGCCGCAGGTGGCTGCGCAGGTTCGGGTGGCCACCGAGTCGTGCACCGACGCGGTGTTCGATCTGATCAGCCGCGATTCGGGCCTGGAGGCGCACCGTGCCCGGATGATCGCCGTCGGGCTGGTGGGCATCAGCGTCGACTGCGCACGCTACTGGCTAGGCGCCGACCGGCCGATCTCCAAGGACGCCGCTGTCGAGGGCACGGTGCATTTCGCCTGGGGCGGACTGTCGCACGTGCCGCTTGCCCGTTCGTAGCGCAAGCGCTCATCCGTAGTCGTTTGGTCTTCGCGCAAGCGCTCATCCGTATCGTTTGGTCTTCGCGCAAGCGCTCATCCGCCAAAACCGACCCTGCGTACGTCGGCGACACCGATTTCCACGTAGGAGATCTTGGACGTCTGCACCAAAACCTTGCGTCCCCGTTCGTCCGTCAGATCCAGGACCGGCGACCCCTTCTCCAGCGCGGCGCGGACCTGCTCTTCCACCTCTGCGGGCGTCTGCGAGCTGTTGAGCACCAGCTCGCGTGAGCTTTCCGAGATGCCGATCTTGACCTCCACGCTGTTGCACCCTTTCCGTTGCCAAGTTTTCTGCTCTTCGCGCAAGCGCTCATCGCTGTTTTCTGCTCTTCGCGCAAGCGCTCATCGCTGGGCCCTCCGTCAGCAGGTTAGTGGAAGCCCAGCTAGCGGGCGTGCCGCGGTCGTTCGCGGGGCGCGAACCCGGCGTGCGACCGGGCTCAGGCCAAGCCGAGCTCGGCCATCCGCTCGGCGTGCGTGCGCTGCAGCCGATCGAAGAAGCCGGTGATCTTGCCGAGGCCGCCGGTGCCCGACACCACGAGATCGGCCAGCTCGTCGTGTTCGGCCAGCACGTATTGGGCCTGGGTGATCGCCTCACCGAGCAGTCGGCGCGCCCACAGAGTGAGGCGGTTTCGCTGTTTGCCGCTGGCCGCCACCGCGGCGCGCACCTCGGCGACCACGAACTGCGAATGCCCGGTCTCCGACAGCACTCCCCGCACCACGTCGGCCACCTTGTCGGGCAGCACGTCAGCGATCTCGCGGTAGAAGTCGGCGGCCAGCGCGTCACCGATGTAGGTCTTGACCAGCGCCTCCAGCCAGGTGCTCGGCGTGGTCAGCCGGTGGTAGTTCTCCAACGCCGAGATGTAGCCGGTCATAGCCTGCTCGACGTCGACACCCCTGGCGATCAACGCATCCCGCAGCATCTCGTAATGGCCCATCTCGGCGGCCGCCATGCTCGCCATCGCGATGCGGCCACGCAGGCTCGGCGCCATCCGCGCCTCGTCGGTAAGCCGATAGAAGGCGGCCACCTCGCCGTACGCCAGCAGCGCGAACAGCTTGTTGACGCCCGGATGGTCGGGGCCGATGGGGGCGCCGGACGGGTCGGCGAGACGTTCGGCGGCAGCGACGGGCTGCGTGGAACTCATGGGCCACAGCCTAGCCCGGTATGATGGCCGCAGTGGCGGCTGAGTTTCTGCTGAGTTCTCTGGAAGCTTCCCGCCCCTGTATATGTGCGTGCACGCAGTTGGCCCGCCCTGTCCGATGGGCGCGGGGCCCGCGAATCGGCGCCGACGCAGGGATGCATCGAGCCGGCCAGCCGTGTCTTTTCGACCTCGTGCGCGCGTGGAGACGAGAATGACGAGACACGAAAGGCCACATGACCGCCCTCAACCCCACATTTGCCAAACTCGGCGTTCGCGACGAGATAGTCCGCGCACTAGCCGAGAACGGCATTGAACATCCTTTTGCTATCCAAGAGTTGACGCTGCCGCTGGCGCTCGCCGGCGACGACCTGATCGGCCAGGCCCGCACCGGCATGGGCAAGACGCTCGCGTTCGGCGCACCCCTGTTGCACCGCATCACGGGCGACCCCCAGCGCGCGCTGACCGGCATCCCCCGCGCACTCGTCGTCGTGCCCACCCGGGAGCTCTGCCTTCAGGTGTCGGGCGACTTGGCGTTCGCCGCGAAGTACCTGATGGCCGGAGATCGCCGGTTGAGTGTCGTCTCCATCTACGGCGGCCGTCCGTACGAGCCGCAGATCGAGGCGCTGCAGGCCGGCGCCGACGTGGTGGTGGGAACGCCGGGCCGGCTCCTCGACCTCGCGCAACAGGGCCACCTGAAGCTTGGCGGCCTCGCCATGCTGGTGCTCGACGAGGCCGATGAGATGCTCGACCTCGGGTTCCTGCCCGACATCGAGCGCATCCTGCGCCAGATTCCCACCGACCGGCAGGCGATGCTGTTCTCGGCGACGATGCCCGATCCGATCATCACGCTGGCCCGCACGTTCATGAACCGGCCCACGCACATCCGCGCCGAGGCGCCGCATTCCTCTGCGGTGCACGCCACCACCGAGCAGTTCGTCTACCGCGCACACGCGATGGACAAGGTCGAGCTCGTCAGCCGAATCCTGCAGGCCCGGGCCCGAGGGGCGACGATGGTCTTCACCCGCACCAAGCGAACCGCCCAGAAGGTGGCCGACGACCTTGCAGAACGCGGCTTCAAGGTCGGCGCGGTGCACGGCGACCTCGGCCAGGTCGCCCGCGAGAAGGCGCTGAAGGCCTTCCGCGGCGGTGACATCGACGTGCTGGTGGCCACCGACGTGGCCGCCCGCGGCATCGACATCGACGACGTCACCCACGTCATCAACTACCAATGCCCGGAAGACGAGAAGGTCTACGTGCACCGCATCGGACGCACCGGGCGCGCGGGTAAGACAGGTGTGGCGATCACACTCGTCGACTGGGACGATCTACCCCGGTGGTCGATGATCGACAAGACACTGGATCTCGACTGCCCCGATCCTGCCGAGACGTACTCGAGCTCGCCGCACCTGTACGCCGAACTCGACATTCCCACTGATGTGGGTGGCGGTGTCGGGCCGGCCAAGAAACCTCAGAAACCCCAGAAGCCTCAGGGTCGCCGCGACGGCGCCGAGCCAGGCAGCCGCAACCGCTCCCGTCGGCGTACCCGCGCCGGCAAGCCGTCCAGCGGCCACGTCGAGGAGCAGGCCGAAAAGGTCGCCGCGGACGCCGAAACCACTGACTCCGGTCACTCGGGTCGGCGTCGTCGGCGCCGCCGCCGTCCGAGCCCGGCCGCGACCAACGCCGGCTAGCCACCGCATTGGTCAAGCCCGAGCGCCGCACCAGGGGCGACATCCTGGCGGCCGTGACCATCGTGGCGATCCTTGCGGTGGGCGGGGCGCTGATCTGGTGGAACAGCGACGCACGGGCCACCATCAGCCGGCCGGCCGCCACGCCGGCACCGACGATCAGCGCCGCGCGCGCGGTGCCGACGAACCTGCGCCAGCTGTGGAGCGCGCCGAGCCCCCAGACCGACGCGCCGGTGATCGTCGCCAGCACCGTCGTCACCGGCGACGGCCACGAGATGGTGGGCCGGGACCCGGCGACCGGTCAGCAACGCTGGACCTTCGCGCGCGACCGTGACCTGTGCGCGCTGACATGGGTGTACGACCTCGCGGTCGCCGCCTATCCCGACAGCCGCGGTTGCGGCCAGGTCAGCACAGTCCAGGCGCGCACCGGTGAACGCGGGCCGACGCGGACGTCCTACGCCGACAAGCAGGTCGAGCTCTCGACCGATGGCACCACGGTGCTGTCCGCCGGACCAACGCGGATCGAGATGTGGCGCTCCGACATGGTGCGCACGCTGGCATACGGCGACATCGACGCTCCGATCAACCCGCCGGTTCCGCCGAACCCGCCCTGCCGGTTCCTGTCGACGGCGGCCAGCTCGTCGGGCGCGTCGATCCTGGAAACCTGCAGCACCTTTCCCGACGTCCGGCTGACCTTGCTCAAGGTTTCCAAGGAGGACGTCGAACCGGAAGAGAAGTACGTCCAGCAGCCGGGCCTCAAACCCGACTCCGGGGCGAAGGTACTGGCAGTCTCCGACCTGCGCACCGCGGTGTACCTGCCGACACCGCACCCACGGGTCGCGGTTTACGACGAGACCGGCCAAGAGACGGCCAGCACGCCGTTGCCCCGGCCGCCGGGACGCGATATCTCGGTGTCGCACGCCGGCAACGTGATCACCGTCTGGACCGGTGACAGCATCGCGGTGCTCGACGGCAGCAGCTTGGCGTTTCGCTACACGATCGCGGCAAGCAGCGCGGTGCCGCTCGGACCGGGCGACATGATGGCCGATCGGCTGCTGATCCCCGTCACCGGAGGCATCGGGGTGTACGAGCCGACGACGGGCGCCTTCGAGCGGATCATGCCCGTCGACCGCGGCAACGTCACCGGGCCGGTCGTGTTGGGCGTCGTCGGCACCACCGTCGTCGAGCAGCGCGGCGGCGCGGTCGTCGCGTTAAGCGAAGCGCCCTAGCGCTCAGACCTCCGGCGTGAGGCTGGCCAGTGGCTTTCCCGACTTCCAGTGCTTCAACAGCGAATCCGCCAGCTCACGATAGGCGGCAGAGCCCTTGTTCTTGCGGCTGGCCAAGATCGAACACCCCGACGCGGTGGCCTCGGCGAAACGCACGGTGCGAGGTATCGGCGGCGCCAGCACCGGCAATTCGTAGCGGTCGGCGACGTCGAGCAGCACGTCGCGGCTGTGGGTGGTGCGCGCGTCATACAGCGTGGGCAGCGCGCCCAGCAGCTTCAGGTCCGGGTTGGTGATCTGCTGCACGTCGGCGACGGTGCGCAGGAACTGGCCCACGCCGCGGTGCGCGAGGGTTTCGCACTGCAGCGGCACGATCACCTCGTCGGCCGCGGTGAGGCCGTTGAGCGTCAGCACCCCCAGCGATGGCGGGCAGTCGATAATGATGACGTCGAACTCGCCCCGGTCTGATGCCGCCGACTCCGCGGCTCCCCTGATCTTGGCCAGCGCGCGTTTGAGCGCATATTCGCGACCGGCCCGCATCAGCAACATCGCCTCGACGCCGGCCAGGTCAATGTTGGCGGGCAGCAGCGCCATGCCCTCGCTGGTATCCACCAGCGCCGTCGACGGCTCCACCTCGCCGAGCAGCACCTCATGCACCGACACCGGCAGCTTGTCCGGGTCATAGCCCAGCGAGAACGTCAAGCACCCCTGCGGATCGAGGTCGACGAGCAGCACCCGCCGGCCTTTCTCAACCATCGCCGCCCCCAACGACGCGACCGTCGTGGTCTTGGCGACTCCACCTTTCTGGTTGGCCACTGCCAGTACTCGGGTCACGCTGCCATCCAAGCACGCACGACGACCTCGCCACGGCTGGTGGGGCAGAATCTGATGCGTGGCGCCTCAGACGCACCGATTGCTGCTGCTTCGGCACGGTGAAACGGAATGGTCGCGATCCGGAAAGCACACCAGCCGCACCGAACTGGACCTCACCGCCGATGGCCGCAGGCAAGCCCAATCCGCCGGCGAAACGCTGGCGCAGCTGCGGTTGGACAATCCGTTCGTCGTCAGCAGCCCGCGCAAACGCGCGCTGGTCACCGCGGAACTGGCCGGCCTGACGGTCGACGAGGTGACGCCGCTGATCAGTGAATGGGATTACGGCGACTACGAGGGCACCACTACCGACGAGATCCGCAAGGCGGTGCCCGACTGGCTGGTGTGGACGCACGGCTGCCCCGGCGGTGAGACCGTTGCGGAGGTCGGCGAGCGCGCCGACCGGGCCATCGCGATGGCACTGGAGCACATGCAGTCGCGGGACGTGCTGTTCGTCGGGCACGGCCACTTCTCCCGCGCCGTGCTGACCCGCTGGATCGAGCAGCCGATGTACGAGGGAATCCGCTTCGCGATGGTGGCGGCGACGATCGCGGCGTGCGGCTTCGAGCACAGCGTCCGCCAGATCAGTCGTCTCGGCACCACCGGCTACCCGCGCCCGCTGTACCGATGAACCCATCGTTCGTGCTGAGCGGTCCGGGCGGGACGCTGGTGGCACACGGTGTGGCCGACGCGTACTCCGACATCGGGGCCGCGCAGGCTGCGCTGCGCGCAGGACGGGCACCAATTGTGGTGGGCGCGTTGCCGTTCGACGTGAGCAGGCCGGCCGCGTTGGCGGCTCCGCAGTCTTGGCACTTCGCCGACGCCTTAGCGGGGCGGCCTGGGCCACCGCCGGCGGCGCGAGTCACGGCCACCGTCCCACCCGCCGAGGAACACGGCCGGCGCATCCGGCGCGCGCTGGGCACGTTGCGGAGCCCATCCAGCGGCCTGCGCAAGGTGGTGCTCGCGCGCGCACTGCAGGTGTCGGCGGATTCGCCGTGGGACGTGGAGGCGCTGCTTCACCGCCTCGCCGCCGCGGACCCGCACGCGTACAGCTACCTGGCCGACCTGTCACCGGCCGGCCCCGAGTACCACGGCCGCGCACTGATCGGGGCGAGCCCGGAACTGCTCGTTGCCCGCAAAGGCGACAAGGTGATCTGCCAGCCGTTTGCCGGGTCGGCGCCACGGTCGGCGGACCCGCAGGCCGACGACGCCTATGGCGCCGCACTGGCCGAGTCGGCCAAGAACCGTGTCGAGCACGCCCTGGTGGTCGACGAGATGCGCAAGGCGCTGGACCCGCTGTGCGTCGACCTGCAGATCGCGCCGACCCCCCAGCTGAGCAGCACCGCTGCGCTGTGGCACCTGAGCACACCGATAACCGCCCAGCTGCGCGAGCCATCCACGACGGCAATCGATCTCGCGCTGGCACTACACCCGACACCCGCGGTCGGCGGGGTGCCCGCCGATGCTGCCGCCGCCTTGATCGCCGAGTTGGAAGGCGACCGCGGCTTCTACGCGGGCACCATCGGGTGGTGTGACCGCGACGGCGACGGCCGCTGGGTGGTGTCCATCCGGTGCGCGGAGCTTTCGGCCGATCGGTCGACCGCTCGCGCTTACTCAGGCGGCGGGATCGTCGCCGACTCCGATGTGAACGACGAAATCGAAGAAACCACAACGAAGTTCAAGACCGTACTGTCGGCGCTCGGCGCCACGACGTGATCCGGCGTGCCCGCCCCGGCGACGAGGCTGAGATCACCGCGATGATCTATGAGCTGGCCGAGTTCGAACGTGCCACCGATCAGTGCAGGGTCACCGAAACTGATATTCGCACAGCGCTTTTCGGTCCGCGGCCGACCGTTCACGGACATGTCGCCGAGGTCGACGGTCAGATCGCAGCAAGCGCGCTGTGGTTCCTGAGTTTTTCCACCTGGGAGGGCACGGCCGGAATCTACCTGGAAGACCTTTTCGTCCGCCCGGCCTTCCGGCGGCGGGGCCTGGCCCGCGCCCTCTTACGGGAGTTGGCCCGAGAATGCGTCGCCGCCGGACACACCCGGCTGACGTGGGCGGTGCTGGGCTGGAACGTCGACGCGATCGCGCTGTACGAGGCGATCGGCGGCAGACCCCTGACCGACTGGGTCAGCTACCGGGTGTCCGGGTCCGCGTTGTCCGCTCTTGCCGAATCCGATTGATAGGAAGCCCATCTCAGCGCCAACGGACTGAACAGCAGGCCCAGTGTCAGCAGCGCGACGATGCCGAGCGGGATTCCCAACTCCGGGCGGTGCGAGCCGGACAACATGTAGTACGCCACCGGCAACAGCAGTAGCTGCGTGAACACCGCGACGCCGCGCCCCCAGCGCCGCCCGAGCCACAGCGCCCACCCGGCAGCCGACACCGCGGCACCGAAGAGCAGAACCATGCCCGCGGTGCCAAACGCGATTCGCGCGTCACCGCCGCGGATGCCGCCGATCACCAGCGCTATCGCGAAGATCGCCGCGGCGGCACCCTCGAGCAGAACCACCACGCCCGCGCCCCGGACGGGGGCGGGCACTGAAGGCATCACCACCTCAGCGTAGAGCGCGGTTAGGCTCTTGCTTCGTGCGCGCGGTGCTCATCGTCAACCCGAACGCGACGTCGACCACACCGGCGGGGCGCGACCTGTTGGCTCATGCGCTGGAAAGCCGTGCACAGCTGACCGTCGAGCACACCGACCACCGGGGTCATGCGATCGAGATCGCCCGTACGGCCGCCGCGGCCGGGGTGGACGTGATCATCGTGCACGGCGGCGACGGCACGGTGAACGAAGTGGTCAATGGCGTGCTGGGAACGCCGGGCGGCCCGCCGCCTGCCAGCGCTCCTGCGGTCGGCGTCGTGCCGGGCGGATCGGCAAACGTCTTCGCGCGCTCGCTGGGCATCAGCCCCGACCCGGTGGCGGCCACCAACCAGCTCGTCGACCTGCTCAGCGCCCGTCACCGTGGCGGCAGCTGGCGCCGGATCGGTCTGATGGACTGCGGCGAACGCTGGGCGGTGTTCACCGCAGGGATGGGTGTGGACGGCGAGGTGGTCGCGGCCGTCGAAGCCCAGCGCGAGAAGGGCCGAAAGGTGACGGCCGCGCGCTACGTCCGCACCACCGTTCCTCTGGTGCTGCGCAGCGCCCGGCGCGAGCCGACGATGACGCTGCATCTGCCCGGCCGAGAGCCGATCGGCGGAGTGCATTTCGTGTTCGTGTCCAACTCCAGCCCGTGGACGTACGCCAACAACCGACCGGTGTGGACGAATCCGACCACCACGTACGAGACCGGTATCGGCGTGTTCGCGACCATCAGCATGAACGCGTTCGCGAATCTGCGGTTGGCACGCCAGATGTTGGCCAAGCGGGCCCCCATGAAGGCTAAGCACCTGATCCGCGACGACGATCTGCCCTGGCTTCATGTGACCTCAACCACACCCGTCGCGGCCCAGATCGACGGAGACTACGTGGGCCCGCGCCGGGCGATGACGTTCACCGCGGTACCAACCGCTTTGGGGGTAGTCGCTCCGCCGGCTGAAAGTCGCTGACCTGCGCGGACAATGTCCCACCGAGCGGTTCGGGGCGCAAGCGGATTGAGCGTAGTACAAACGGGTAGGGAATTACCCAACACTGCCCGATAGTGACATTCCACACGAGTAAAGCGCGGACTATTGACATCTGTTGAGCCTGTGAAACGATCGGTTGCAACAGTGCCGAAACATTTCGCGTGCACGCATTAACAGCCGAAGAACCGTGCGCCCGCGCGCGCACGCAACAAGGAGTATTTACATGGATTGGCGCCATAAGGCGGTCTGTCGTGACGAGGATCCGGAGTTGTTCTTCCCGGTGGGTAACAGCGGGCCCGCGCTCGCCCAGATCGCGGAAGCGAAGCTGGTCTGCAACCGCTGCCCAGTGACCACCGAGTGCTTGACATGGGCGTTGGATTCCGGTCAAGACGCCGGCGTGTGGGGCGGCATGAGTGAAGACGAACGCCGCGCGCTCAAGCGGCGCAATGCGCGGACGCGGGCGCGCAGCTCGGTCTGAGTTACCGCAGTTTAATTGGCAGCGCGGAATTTTCGCGCAGTATTTTGCTGGGCTAAGTAGGCGTTCGTTCTCTATTGCGGTGTCCTTGCACGCCTGCCCAGCGGCACCCGCAGCACCACGTCGGTCCCTCCGCCGGCCGCGTCGTGCATGCCCAGCGAGCCGTCCAGCTCGGTCGACACCAGCGTTCGCACAATCTGCAAGCCCAACCGGTCAGATTTCTCCAAGCTGAAGCCCGCCGGCAGGCCGCGACCGTCGTCGTGCACGACGAGGTCGAGCCAGCGCGACGAGCGCTCGGCGCGGATGGTCACGCTGCCGTGGCTGCCCGCCCGTGTCCTCTGCTCTTCGCGCGAGCGCTCATCGCCGTCGTAGGCATGCTCGATGGCGTTCTGCACCACCTCAGTGATGACCATGATCAGCGCCGTCGCCCGGTCACTGTCGAGCATCCCCAGTGTGCCCGACCGCTCCACTCGGACCCGGGAGTCGACACCGGCGAGATCGTTCATGATCGGCAGGATCCGGTCCACCACCTCGTCGAGGTTCACCTCTTCGTCGACCGACATCGACAGCGCGTCGTGCACCAGCGCGATCGAGGACACCCGCCGCACCGACTCGATCAGCGCGTCCCGCCCTTCCGGGTTGGCAGTCCGGCGGGCCTGCAGCCGCAGCAGCGCCGCGACGGTCTGCAGGTTGTTCTTCACGCGGTGGTGGATCTCGCGGATCGTCGCATCCTTGGAGAGCAAGGCCCGGTCACGGCGTTTGATCTCGGTGACGTCGCGGATCAGCACCGCGGCGCCGACGGACTCTCGGTGCGCCACGAGCGGCAGCGTGCGCAGCAGCACTGCCGCGCCTCCGGCGTCCACTTCCAGGCGCATGCTGGAGCCACCGGCGAGCGAGTCCAGAACGTGATCGGCGAGTTCCTGCGCCTCAAATGGGTCGGAAATCAGCGGCCGGGTCACCCGAACCAGGTTGTGCCCCTTCAGTTCGGAGGTCAGGCCCATGCGGTGGTAGGCGGAGATCGCGTTCGGGCTGGCGAACACCACGTCGCCGTTGACGTCCAGCCGGATGAACCCGTCTCCCACCCGCGGACTGGACCGCGACACCGACAGATCACCGAGATTGGGGAACGTGCCTTCGGACAGCATTTGGAGCAGATCGTTAGCGCAGTCGAGGTAGGCGATTTCCAGCGGGCTCGACTTGCGGCGCGTGGTCGCCGCCGTCTGGTGGGTGAGTACCGCGACGACCGCGTCGCCGTGCCGCACGGGTACGGCTTTCGCCGCGGCGGGGGTCTCTGCACTGCCGATAGTCCCGGACTCGAACGCGGCCGCCACTTGCGGCCACTGCTCGGCATCGGCGACGGTGCCGACCACATCGGTCAGCAAGACCGTCGGCGACGTGTTCGGTCGGCACTGGGCCACGCAGACGAGCGCGCCGTCGTCGCGGCGAACCCACATCAGGTAGTCGGCGAAGGACAGGTCGGCCAGCAGCTGCCACTCCCCGACCACCGCATGCAGATGATCGACAGCGGCGCCGGGAAGGACGGTGTGTTCGGCGAGCAGTTCACCGAGGGTGGACATCGAGGGTGTTAATCGATCACTGCGATCAGGTCACCGGCCCGGATCACGTCGCCCACCGCGACCTTGACCTGTGTTACCGTCCCGGCCTTCTCCGCGTGCACGGGGATTTCCATCTTCATCGACTCCAACAGCACCAGGGTGTCCCCTTCGCCGACGTGATCACCCTCGCGGACCACGACCTCCAGCACGCTGGCCACGATTTCCGCGCGAACGTCCTCGGCCATCACTACCCCGTTCTGTGCACCTGAGCTTCGGCCTTCATCGAACCACACGCCGCCGTGAGAGAATGGATACGAGTACGACACGCGATGGGCGCTTCAGCGCTGATGCGACGACCAAACCACCCCGGGAGGATCAGATGGCAAAGCGCGGCCGGAAGAAGCGCGACCGCAAGAACAGCAAAGCCAACCACGGCAAGCGACCCAATGCGGGAGCGAAGAAGTAAGGTCCGTAACCGAGAAAGGGTTGTTCGACGCTAAAGCCAACCCAGTTTTGCGTGCCGGTAATCTGATTTCGCGCGGGAGCGGTATCAGTATCTGATGATCGTCGTCCGGCTGATCTCCAGCATCAGCCGCTGACGCAGCCGCTCGGGAGCTTTCTCACCGCTGCATTTCATTGCGATCAGCTGCTTGATGCGCTCCTCGACGCCATAGTGGCGCAGGCATCCGGGGCAGGCTTCCAGGTGGTGACGCAGCTTGTCGCGTGTCTCGGCAGTGCACTCGCCGTCCAGTAGGGTCCACACCTCGGCCATCACGGCCGCGCAGTCAGGATGCTCGGGGTCGACGGGGCCAACGGGTGGGCGGAATTCGTCGGGACTTGCCTGCTCTTCGCTGCTCACGACGACACCTCCTCGTGTCCGCGCACGAACCCGCGATCCCTGGCCACGTCGGCAAGCAGGCTTCGCAGTTGGCGCCTGCCGCGGTGCAGCCTCGACATCACCGTCCCGATCGGAGTGTCCATGATCTCGGCGATCTCCTTGTACGGGAAGCCTTCGACGTCGGCGTAGTACACCGCCATGCGGAAGTCCTCCGGCAGCGCCTGCAACGCCTCTTTGATCTCGCTGTCGGGCAGCGCTTCGAGCGCCTCGACCTCCGCCGAGCGCAAGCCGGTGGACGAATGCTCCGCGTTGGCCGCCAGCTGCCAGTCGGTGATCTCCTCGGTCGGGTACTCCACCGGCTGGCGCTGTCTCTTGCGGTAGCTGTTGATATAGGTATTGGTCAAGATCCGGTACAGCCACGCCTTGAGGTTGGTGCCCTCCTTGAACGACCGGAAGCCGGCATAGGCCTTGACCATCGTCTCTTGCAGCAGGTCTTCGGCGTCGGCCGGATTGCGCGTCATCCGCAGCGCGCCGCCGTAGAGCTGGTCGATCAGCGGGATCGCGTCGCGTTCGAAACGCGCGGTCAGCTCGGCGTCGCTCTCCTGCCGAGGTTGCTCCGACGGCGCTCCACCGTCCGACGATGCCTCACCCGCACCATCGACGTCGGTCATTACGGTCCCTTCCCACGCGTCGTCGAACATCGCCGGCATCCACACCGGCCGTTCGAGGCACGCCGTCGTCACGCCAGACTCCTCGTTCAATCGTAGAGCCGCGGCCGGGATCGCCGCGGACTGCACCCATCAACACCGGTTCGGTTGGGTGTCATTCCCTGACCTGCTGGCGGCGCACGAACCGCACGAACCGCACGAAACGGCGGCGGCCGTCCCGCGGGGACGGCATCGGTGGATAAGGTCATCCACATGTCCCTATCCGGCAAGACCATGTTCATATCGGGTGCCAGTCGCGGGATCGGCCTCGCGATCGCCAAGCGGGTGGCGGCCGACGGTGCCAACATCGCGCTGATCGCCAAGACCACCGAACCGCATCCCAAGCTGCCCGGCACCATCTACACCGCTGCCAAGGAGATCGAAGAGGCCGGTGGTCAAGCGTTGCCGATCGTCGGCGACATCCGCGACGGCGACATGGTGGTCGGCGCGGTGGCCAAGGCGGTGCAGCAATTCGGCAACATCGACATCTGCGTCAACAATGCCTCGGCGATCAACCTCGGCTCGATCACCGAGGTGCCGCTCAAGCGTTTCGACCTGATGAACGGCATCCAGGTGCGGGGCACGTACGCGGTGTCGCAGGCCTGCATCCCGCACATGCTGGGCCAGGAGAATCCGCACATCCTGACGCTGTCCCCGCCCATCAGGCTCGAGCCGGAGTGGCTGAAACCCACCCCGTACATGATGGCCAAGTACGGGATGACGCTGTGCGCGCTGGGGATGGCCGAGGAGCTGCGAGACGAGGGCATTGCGTCGAACACGCTGTGGCCGCGCACGATGGTGGCCACCGCCGCGGTGCAAAACCTGCTCGGCGGCGAGCAGGCGATGGCACGGTCGCGCAAGCCCGAGGTGTACGCCGACGCCGCCTACGCGGTCCTCAACAAGCCGGCCCGCGAGTACACCGGCAACACACTGCTGTGCGAGGACGTGCTGGTCGAGTCCGGCGTCACGGATCTATCGGTGTACGACTGCGTCCCGGGCAGCGAGCTCGGCGTCGATCTGTGGGTGGACACGCCCAACCCGCCGGGCTACAGCGGGCCTTAGAGCAGCGTCGCTCCCCCGCAAGCGGGTGGTACCCCCTGGCGGCCCTGCGGCTCGGCCGGCTCGATAAGCTCCGGTCCGTTGTTGCGCACGTTGTTCACCAGGGTCGAGATCTCACGAATCTCCAAGTGCGACAGATCAGTTCGCACGGCGAGCAGCTCGTCGTCCAGTGGGCTGTCCGGGTCGAGCCAGCGGTCCCAGTCGCGTTCGTCGATCATCAGCGGCATCCGGTCGTGAATCTCGGCGAGCGGACCGACGGCGTCGGTGGTGATGATCGTGCAACTCAGCAGCGGTGGCGAATCCTTCGGGGCGTCCTTCGGCCGCCATGTCGACCACAGACCGGCCATGCAGATCAGCTCGTCGTCGCCGGGCGTCATGAAGAACGGCGTCTTGCGCGCCTTCCTGCCGGACGGCGTGTTGGGATTGGCCCGCCACTCGTACCAGCCGGTCATCGGCACCAGGCAGCGCTTGCTCTTCGCCGACGACCGGAACGCCGGTGATGTGGTGACCTTGTCGGCGCGGGCGTTGATCAGCAGCGGACCCTTGCCGTCGGGCGCGCCGTCGGGGCCGGCCTTGGCCCACGGCGGCACCAGGCCCCAGCGCATCGAACGCAGCCTCCGGGTCGGATCGTCGTCGGGCTCGGTGTGCCGGCTGACGACGGTCGCGATCGCGGTCGTCGGCGCGACGTTGTAGTTGGGTCCGGCAGCGTAATTGGGTCCGGCAGCCTTCTGAACCGACGTTGCCTCGTCGATCGCATGGATTTTCGCCGCCAGCAGCTTCGGATCGGTGGTGACCGCGAATCGACCGCACATGCCTCCATGGTGGCACCGGCACCGGACACGCGATGATGGAGCCGTGAGCACCCGCGGACAGGCTTGGCCGGCCCCCACCGCGCCGACACCCGTGCACGCCACGGTCGCCGTCTCCGGTTCCAAATCACAGACCAACCGCGCACTGGTGCTCGCGGCACTGGCCGCGGCCCGGGGCGGGGGCGCGTCGACGGTCGCCGGCGCGCTGCGCAGCCGCGACACCGACCTGATGATCGGCGCTCTGGGTGCGCTCGGGCTGGACGTCGAGGTATTCGGCACCGACGTCACGGTGTCGGGCCGGATCGATCCCGGCCCGGACGCGGAGGTCGACTGCGGGCTGGCCGGGACCGTGCTGCGGTTCGTGCCGCCGCTGGCCGCGCTCGGCGCCGCGGCGGTCGCGTTCGGCGGCGACGAGCAGGCCCGCGCCCGCCCGATCGCGCCGCTGCTCGACGCCCTGCGCACGCTCGGGGTGGTCGTCGACGGCACCGCACTGCCCTTCGTCGTGCGCGGAAGCGGCTCGGTGACCGGCGGGACGGTTGAAATCGACGCGTCGTCGTCCTCGCAGTTCGTGTCGGGACTGCTGCTGTCAGGGGCGGCGTTCGACGACGGCCTGAGTGTCGTACACACCGGGGCCAGCCTCCCGTCGTCGCCGCACATCGCGATGACCGTGGCGATGCTGCGCGACGCCGGGGCTGACGTCGACGACTCCGAGCCGTTGCGCTGGCGGGTCGCGCCCGGTGCGATCACCGCCCGGCGGTGGTGCATCGAGCCCGACCTGTCCAACGCCATGCCGTTTCTCGCCGCGGCGGCGGTGACGGGCGGGGCTGTGCGCATCGAGAGCTGGCCACCGGTCAGCACACAACCGGCCGAGCACATCCTGGACCTGCTGCGCAAGCTGGATTGCACTGTGCTGCAAACGGATTCGCATCTGGATGTGCAGGGGCCAACTGTCTACGGCGGTATCGACGCGGATCTGGGCGACGTCGGTGAGCTGACCCCGGCGGTGGCGGCGCTGGCCGCGTTGGCGACGACGGGCTCGGTCTCCCGGCTGTCGGGCATCGCTCACCTGCGCGGCCACGAGACAGACCGGCTGGCCGCGCTCGCCGCCGAGATCAACGACCTCGGCGGCAGCTGCGAGCAGACAGCCGACGGTCTGGTGATCACTGCGGCGCCCCTGCACGGCGGCACATGGCGCTCGTACGCCGACCACCGGATGGCGACAGCGGGCGCCATCGTGGGCCTGCGGGTGCCCGGCGTGGCCGTCGAGGACATCGAGGCCACCGCCAAGACACTGCCGGACTTCCCCCAGCTGTGGGCCGACATGCTGATCGGCCAGGATCCGACCCGTTGAGACCCGGCGACTTCGACGAGTCCGACGTCCGCGTGCGCTCGGGCCGCGGATCCCGTCCGCGGACCAAGACCCGGCCCGAGCACCTCGATGCGCGCGCGGCGATGGTGGTGACCGTCGACCGCGGCCGCTGGGGGTGCGTGTTGGACCGCGACCCCGCGCAGCCGGTCACCGCGATGCGGGCCCGGGAGCTGGGGCGCACCCCGATCGTGGTCGGCGACGACGTCGACCTGGTCGGAGACCTGTCGGGCCGTCCGGACACGCTGGCGCGGATCGTGCGACGGGGGCCGCGCAGGACCGTGCTGCGGCGCACCGCTGACGACACCGACCCCACCGAGCGCGTGGTGGTGGCCAACGCCGACCAGCTGCTGATCGTCGTCGCGCTGGCCGACCCGCCGCCGCGTACCGGCCTCGTGGACCGCGCGCTGATCGCCGCGTATGCGGGCGGGCTGACGCCGATTGTGTGCCTGACCAAGACGGACTTGGCAGCACCGGAGCCGTTCGCGGCGCAGTTTGCCGACCTGGACCTGACCGTGGCGACGGCCGGTCGCGACGATCCTCTCGACGCCGTCGCGCCGCTGCTGGCCGGAAAGGTGACCGCGCTACTCGGGCATTCTGGGGTGGGCAAGTCCACATTGGTCAATCGCCTTGTGCCGGAAGCGGATCGGGCCATCGGGGAGGTGACGGGTGTGGGCAGGGGGCGGCACACGTCGTCACAGTCGGTGGCGTTGCCACTGCCTCAGTCCGGGTGGGTGATCGACACGCCGGGAATCCGGTCGTTCGGGCTGGCACACATCGAACCCGACGACGTGCTGTTGGCGTTCTCCGACCTCGCGGAGGCCATCAAGGACTGCCCGCGCGGATGCGGGCACCTCGGCCCGCCTGCCGATCCGGAATGCTGTCTGGACGCCTTTCAGGGGTCGGCAGGGCGGCGGGTGACGGCGGCCCGCCGGCTGTTGCGGGTGCTGACGGAAACCTAATCTGACCAGCGCCGTTTTGGGGACGCGGCTCCGGCGCTTACGATGCGATGGAGAATTCACGCGGCGTCGTGGCACTGGCAATCAGATTGCCGGCCGCGGGCGGGGGCAGACAGACGGCCGCTGAAAGTTGACCGAGAGGAGCCGAAGTGAAGACACGCGTCGGCAAGATAGTCGGCATTTCCGCGGCCACCACCGCAATCGCACTATCCATGGGTGTGACGGTCACGGCCCACGGCGACCCCGAACCGTCGCCGACGCCGACGACTACCTCGACGACTACAGCCACCTCGACGACGGCCACCTCGACGACGGCCACCTCGACGTTGGAGGTGCCCGATCCACAGGGCTCGGGCTGTGATGCCTACAAGAAGCAGGTTCCGACCGGCAACGGGTCGTTCAAGAGCATGGCGACCGAATCTCTGCCCGACGCCGTGGCCAACAACCCGATGCTGACGACGTTGAACGCGGCGATCTCGGGACAGCTGAATCCGGCGGTCAACCTGGTCGGCACGCTCGGCAGCGGCCAGTACATCCTGTTCGCCCCGGTCGACGACGCGTTCGCGCAGTTGCCGCCCGAGCAGCTCGACGCGCTGAAGGCCGACCCAACCGCGCTGAGCAACCTGCTGCACTACCACGTGGTACTGGGCGTGCTATACCCGGAGGACGTGCACGGCAAGCTGACCACGCTGCAGGGCAATCAGGTGACCGTGACCGGAAAGGGCGGCGACGTCAAGGTCGACGACACCGCAAAGGTCGTCTGCGGCGGCATTACCACGGCCAACGGCGTGATCTACATGATCGACACGGTGTTGGACCCCGCCGCCGCGGTCGCATCGTCTACGACGTCGACTACGGAAACCACTACGGCCACCACCACCGAGACCGAGACGAACGCAGCGACGTCAACCACCACCACCACGACGCCCTAGCGGGCGAAATAAGGTTACCTGCACGCGAAATGCGCAATCCGCGTGCAGGTAATCTTATTTCGGCGCAGTTCAGGCTGCGGCGCGGCGGGCTTCTCGTCGGCTCTCGCGCCAGCCGCGCACCGCTTCGATCGCGGTCTTGAGTCCCCGCCGGCGTCCCGTCGCCGGATCGGTACCGGCGAATTCCGCCTCCAGCTCGGCGAACATCTGCTCGCTGCGCGTCTCCGGTGCGTCGTCGGCAGTGGCGCTCAAGTACTCGTTCGGCAGCGACAGCTTGGCGATCGTGCGCCACGCCTTGCCGTACTGCACCAGGAAGGACCCCGTGGTGTACGGCAGGTCGTACTTGTCGCAGACCTGGCGCACCCGCACCGAGATCTCGGCGAGCCGGTTGCTCGGCAGGTCGGGATACAGGTGATGCTCGATCTGGTACGACAGGTTGCCGCTCATGAAGCTGAGAGCCGGACCGGAGTCGAAGTTCGCGCTGCCCAGCATCTGGCGGAGGTACCACTGCCCCTTGGTTTCGCCGATCATGTCGGTCTTCGTGAACTTCTCTGCACCATCGGGGAAGTGGCCGCAGAAGATGACTGCGTTGGCCCACACATTGCGGATCACGTTGGCCACCGCGTTGGCTTTGAGCGTCGACTTGTAGGTCGCCGCGGGTGATAGCGACGTCAGCGCAGGGTAGGCGACGTAGTCCTTGACCACCTGCCTGCCGGCCTTGACCCCGAACTCGCGCAGCCGCACCTTGGTGGCCTCGCGGTTTGCGCGACCCTTGAACAACTTGCCGACTTCCAAGTGCTGCAACCCAACTCCCCACTCGAAACCGAGCGCAAGGATCGTGTTCCACAACACATTGAAAATGTTGAACTTCTTCCAGGGCTGGTCGCGGGTGACGCGCAGCATGCCGTAACCGACGTCGTCGTCCATGCCGAGAATGTTGGTGTACTTGTGGTGGGCGAAGTTGTGGGTGAACCGCCAATGTTTGGACGCCCCGGACATGTCCCACTCCCACGTCGACGAGTGGATTTCGGGATCGTTCATCCAATCCCACTGGCCGTGCATGACGTTATGGCCGATCTCCATGTTCTCGATGATCTTGGAAAGACCGAGTGTCGCGGTTCCGGCCCACCAGGCAGAGCGCTTGGAGCTCGCCGCCAGGATCACCCGGCCGGCCACCTCGAGGGTGCGCTGCGCGGCGATCGTGCGACGGATGTAGCGTGCGTCACGTTCACCTCGGGAGTCTTCGATGTCTTGGCGTATCGCGTCGAGTTCGACGGCCAGGCCTTCGATGTCCGCGTCTGTGAGATGGGCGAACGCTGGGACGTCTGAGATTGCCAACGCCTTCTCCTTCCGTCGTTCCGTCGTTCCGTCGCTCCTACGCTAGCGTAACCTACGAGAGCGTAGGTTACCAGCGGGTAATCGTCAGATGTCGAGCACGCAATTACCGGACGCCGCCGAGATGCAGGTCTGAATCCTGGTGCCCGGTTCGTGCTCGACGCCGGTGCGCAGATCGCGGACGTGCCCGTCGACCAGGCCCACCACGCACGACTGGCAGATACCCATGCGGCAGCCGAAAGGCATTCGCACACCGGCGTTTTCGCCGGCATCCATCAGTGACGTCGCGGCATCGGCCGCGGCGGCCTTGCCGCTGCGCGCAAACGTCACCATGCCGCCCTGCCCATGCGGCGCCGCCTTGCTTACCGCAAACCGCTCGAGATGAAGCCGCTCGGCGATGCCCGCGTCGGCCCAAACCCGCTCGGCGGCGTCAAGCATTCCCTGCGGACCGCACGCCCACGCCTCGCGCTCGCGCCAGTCCGGCACCTCGTCGCCCAGTCGCCGCAAGTCAAGGCGGCCCTGCGTGCGCGTGGTCCGCACCTGCAATCGATAGCCGGGCTTCTCGCGCGCCAGCTCGGCCAGTTCGGCGCCGAACATCACGTCGGATTCGGTCGGGGCGCAATGGATGTGTAGAACGTCGGTGATCTGGTCCCGACGGGCCAGCGTGCGCAGCATCGACATCACCGGCGTGATCCCCGAGCCACCGGTGAGGAACAGCACCGACGCCGGCGCGGGATCGGGCATCACGAAGTTGCCCTGCGGTGCGGCCAGCCGCACGATAGTCCCCGGCGCGACGCCGTCGACCAGATGCGTCGACAGGAAGCCCTCGGGCATCGCCTTGACGGTGATGGCGATCGTGCGCGGAGACCACCGGGACTTGGAAGGCGCCGGCCCTGCGGCTCCGTCACGTGCCGGGACAGAAGTCAACGAATAGGACCGCCACCGCCACCGGCCGTCGACGAGCAGGCCGATGCCGACGTACTGGCCGGGCTGATAGTCGAACTCGAATCCCCACCCCGGCTTGATGATCACCGTCGCGGAGTCGCTGGTCTCACGCCGGACCTCGAGGATCCGGCCGCGCAACTCGCGCGCGGACCACAGCGGATTCGCGAGATGCAGATAGTCGTCGGGCAGCAGCGGGGTGGTGATCCGGCTGGCCACCGCGCGCAGCGTCTTCCACACAGGATGTTTGGCGGCGGTGCCGGAAACAGTCGCGGGTCGCGTGTCGGCGACGACCCCGGAGGGCTTGTGCACTTTCGAACCCATGACTACAACTCCCCGCGGTTTCGGTCCCGTCAAACCTACGCTACCGTAACCTACGGTAGCGTAACAACCTGCTCAGAGCAGTTCGAGGAGAAAGGGCAGCTCCTGGGGCGCATACCAGGCCAGATCGTGGTCCTGCGCATCGCCGACAGCCAGCTCGGCGTCTTCGTCGCCGAGGTCTGCGGCGTCAATGGCCGCCACCGCGGTCGACACCGCATCCTCGGCCGCGGCGTTGTCGACATGGGCGCAGACAACCTGATCCAGTGACACCGGGCCGGTCAGCCGCACCACCGCATCGTCGAGCAGAGGAAGCGGCGTCACGCGGTCGACGTCGGCGACCAGAACCGCCCTGCGACGCGGGAACTCAGACTCATCTGAGGTAAGCAGCCGCAGCGACGCCAGCGCCGCCTCCCGCAGCGCCACGTAGGCGAGCTCGTCGTCGTCGCCCGAGGCGTAGGCCTCCCGCAGCGCGGGAGTGACCGCGAACGCGGTGCCGTTGACGGGGGCCAGCTTTCCGTCGGCGACCAGCCGCTGCAGCATGCCCAGCGTCGCCGGTATGTAGACCCGCGTCACGTCAGCTCGGGGTCGCCGACCAGATAGGCCGCGTGGTCGGGGACGTAGTTGTACTGATGGCGCGGCGGCCGCTCATAGGTGCCCGAGTGGACGGGCTTGTCCGGCAACTTCACCTTCGGCTGCGGCGCGTCGGTGTAGTCGAGGGTGGACAGCAGGTGAGCCATCATGTTCAGCCGCGCGCGCTTCTTGGAGTCGGATTCGACGACGTACCACGGACTCTTGGGCGTGTCGGTGACGGTCATCATCTCGTCCCGGGCCCGCGAGTAGTCCTCCCACCGATACACCGACTCCAAGTCCATGGTCGAGAGCTTCCATTGCCGCACCGGGTCGGTCAGGCGGGAGCGGAACCGCCGCAGCTGCACCGTGTCAGACACCGAGAACCAGTACTTGCGCAGCGCGATGCCATCGTCGATGAGCATGTTCTCGAAGATCGGCGCTTGCTCAAGGAACAGTGAATGTTCTTGTGGCGTGCAGAAGTTCATCACTTTCTCGACGCCGGCACGGTTGTACCACGACCGGTCGAACAGCACGATCTCGCCAGGCGCCGGGAGCTGAGCGACATAGCGCTGGAAATACCACTGCCCTCTTTCCCGATCGGATGGCTGCGGCAAGGCCACGATGCGCACGACCCGGGGGCTGAGGAACTCGGTGAGCCGCTTTATCGTGCCGCCCTTGCCGGCGGCGTCGCGGCCTTCGAAAACCACGACGATGCGTGCGCCGGAGTGGCGGGTCCATTCCTGCAGCTTCACGAATTCGGTTTGCAGCCGGAACAATTCCGACTCGTAGACATCGGCGGGTATCTTGCGCCGCTTGCGCTTCGTCGCCGAGCCAGCCGAGGAGTCCCGTGCCTTCTTGGTGCCCATCGGCGAATGGTATCGCCGTCGGCCTACTGCGCGGCCTCGATCAGTTCGTCAAGGGACTCCTGCAGGAGGGTGGGCAGCATCTCGACGTCGCTCATCGCGTCGCGGTCGGCGTTGATCCCGAAATACAGCATTCCGCAATACGAGGTCACTCCGATGGCCAGCACCTGGTTGTGCAGCAACGGCGGCACTGCATACGTCTCCAGCACCTTCGCGCCGGCGACGTACATCTGCGACTGCGGGCCGGGCACGTTGGTCATCAACAGGTTGAACACGCGTGCGGAGTAGTTGGTGGCCACCCGGATGCCCATTGCGTGCAGCGTCGGCGGCGGGAAGCCCGACAGCGTGACGATGGTGCGGGCGTCCACCAGGCTCGAGGCAGTGGGATGGCTTTCGGTGGCGTGGGCGATCTGCGACAGCCGCACCACCGGGTTGCCCTCGCCGACCGGCAGGTCGACCAGAAACGGCGACACCTCGCTGATCGCCTGGCCGGGCCCGGCGTCGGATTCGTGGTCCGCCTCCGGGTATACCGACATCGGGGCCATCGCCCGCACCGTCGACGTCGTCGTCACCGGCTCGCCCCGAGACATCAGCCAGTTGCGCAACGCCCCCGCCACCACGGCCAGCACGACGTCGTTGACGTCGCAGTCGTAGCGGGCCCGCAACTTCCGGTAGTCCTCCAGCCGACCGGTGGCCACGGTGAACCGGCGGTTGCGCGACACCTGGGTGTTCAGCGGGCTGTCCGGGGCGGTGCCGCGCAGCATCGTGCGGGCCATGTGGGCCAGCTGGCGGCGAACATCGGCAATGTAGCCGGCGTTGGTGACGACGTCGCTGACCGCGGACCGGATTACGTCCAGCTGCGTGGTGGGCCGCGTCACCCAGTCCCCAACGGCACCCATCACCAGCTCGGTGTTCGACGGTTCGTGCGCCGGGATCCAGATGTCTTCGCCGAACTCCGGCGGGCGCTGGGTGCGGTCGGCGATCACGTGTCCGATCGCCAGTGCCGTCATCCCGTTGACCAGCGCCTGGTGATACTTCGTGTAGATCGCGAGACGATTCTTCCCAAGTCCTTCGACCAGGTACATCTCCCACAGCGGCCGCGACTGGTCCAGCGGTCGTGATGCCAGCCGCGCGATGAGTTCGTAGAGCTGGTTCTCACTGCCCGGCGACGGCAACGCGGAGCGCCGGACGTGATAGGTGATATCGAAGTCGGGGTCGTCGACCCACACCGGCCTGGCCAGGCCGAGGGTCACTTCACGGACCTTCTGCCGGTAGCGCGGGATCTGTGGCAGCCGCTGCTCGACGGTGCGCAGCAACGTCTCGTACGACAGCCCGGCCTTCGGACGGCGCAGGATGAACAGGGATCCGACGTACATCGGCGTCGACGTGTCCTCCAAGTGGTAGAACGACGCGTCGGACGCCGACAACCGGGTAACCATCGCGCCCGAACCTCCCCTCGCCCCAACATCAGCCGCAGATGTCGCCACGGTATCCGGCACAGGCAGCAGCGCGCATTGTGGGTGGGCGCGGCGAATTTCGCGTCGGGACGGCTCGGCGGCCATGGGATCATTGACCACAGCACGTCTGCGTCTCTCCAGCAGGCCCGTCGAAACCGTCACCGCTGGAGGGCGCCCATGACCCGCAACCTGACCGTCGTCCGCGTCACCGACTACGAGCCGCCGATCGGTGCGCCGCGGCGCCCGTCGCTCACGGTCAGCCGGCCCGTCCGGAGCCTTGCTGCGGTGCCGCCGCTAGCCGAACACGCCGCGCACCCGGCGGCCGCGTTTGCCGATTCGGCGCTGCGCGGGGTGCTCGAAGTCGTCGACGGGCGCCGGCCGTTCGCCCAGGTGCAGCCGCTGCTCGGCGACGGGTTGGCCGACGTGGTGATCGCGTTGGCCGGCTCGTCACGCGGCGGCGCCGGGCCCGCAGCGCAGTTGCGACGGGTGCGGCTGCGCATCGTGGACGGTGACGGCGACGTCGCCGAGGTTTTCGCCACCTACCACCGCGGCGGCCGGATCCGGGCGATCGCGGCACGGGTGGAGCACGCCGAGGTCCGCGGCCGTCGACGGTGGCGGGTCGTCGCGCTACATATGGGCTAACGTGAAGAACGTGGCAGGCACCGTGAAAGACAATCGAGTCAGCGTCGAACGCGCCATCAACGCCCCCGCAGGCGACATCTTTGCCCTGATCTCGGATGCAGGTAAGCACCCGAGCTTCGACGGGTCCGGCACCGTCCAGCACGCAACGCAGGACTCGATGCCGCTTTCCAAGGGCTCGAAGTTCGGCATGTCGATGCGGATGGGCTTGCCGTACCGGACCACCAACACCGTGATCGAGTTCGAACCGGACCGCCGAATCGCCTGGCAGACAACGATGCTCGGTGGGCTGGTCGGTGGCCGGATCTGGCGTTACGAGCTGACTCCCACCGATGGCGGCACACTTGTCCGCGAAACGTGGGACATCTCCCGGGACAAGCAGGCACTGATCCTGAAGAAGTCCGGCATGCCCAAGCAGGCCGAACGGGGCATGCGTGCGACGCTGGAGCGGATCGCCGGGCTCGTGGAAAGCCAATCCGGCTAGCGTCTCCGCGATTTCGGCGGCTTGGGTCCGCGGCCCTGCCTGCGGGCGGCCTCGCGCCGTTCGCGCCGGGAGCCACCGCCGACCCCCGCGGGCGTAGGCTCCCCGCCGTTGCGCCGTTGCACCTGCGCAGACCCGTCCTCTGACGGCCCGCTGTAGGTGAGCTGCTGATCCCCCGCGCCGTCGTCAATTCCGTTGGCGCGCAAGCCCGCAACCGCCGACTGCAGCTCCCTGGTGTCTGTGCCGCCGCCGAGGCGGGCGGTTGGTCTCAGGTCGAGCCCCTCCGGAGGCGGGGTCGGCTCGACCACCGGTGGCGGTGTGGCTTCGACCGTCACGTTGAACAGGAAGCCGACAGACTCCTCTTTCAGCCCCTCGAGCATGCCGATGAACATGTCGTAGCCCTCGCGCTGGTATTCGACCAGCGGGTCGCGCTGCGCCATGGCCCGCAACCCGATGCCCTCTTTGAGATAGTCCATCTCGTAGAGGTGCTCGCGCCACTTGCGATCGAGGACACTGAGCAGCACGGTGCGTTCGAGCTGACGCATTGAGCCTTCGCCGGCGATCTCGTCGATCTCGGTCTCCCGTTTGGCGTACGCGTTATCGGCGTCCTCGAGCAGCGCGTCGAGCAGTTCCTCGCGGGTGAGGTCGTCCATTTCGTCGTGCTGATGTGTCAAACTCTTGTGCTCGATCCCGACCGGATACAGCTGCTTCAGCGCGGTCCACAGCTGGTCGAGATCCCAGTCCTCGGCGTAACCCTCGGCGGTGGCGCCGTTGACGTAGGCCGTGACGACGTCGCGGATCATCTGCAGCGCTTGGTCTTTGAGGTTTTCTCCCTCGAGGATGCGCTTGCGCTCGGCGTAGATGACCTTGCGCTGCTGATTCATCACCTCGTCATACTTGAGGACGTTCTTGCGGACCTCGAAGTTCTGCTGCTCGACCTGGGTCTGCGCGCTCTTGATCGCGCGGGTGACCATCTTGGCCTCGATCGGCACGTCGTCGGGCAGATTCATCCGGGTGAGCAGCGCCTCGAGCGTGGCTCCGTTGAATCGGCGCATCAACTCGTCGCCGAGTGAGAGGTAGAACCGCGATTCCCCGGGGTCGCCCTGACGGCCCGACCGGCCGCGCAGCTGGTTGTCGATGCGCCGCGACTCGTGGCGCTCGGTGCCCAGCACGTACAGCCCGCCGGCGTCGATCACCTCGTCGGCTTCGGCCGTGGCCTCGGCCTTGACCTTCGCCAGCTCCTCGTGCCACGCCTCCTCGTACTCGTCGGGCGTTTCGACCGGGTCGAGGCCGCGCTCGCGCAGCCGATTGTCGGTGAGGAAGTCGACGTTGCCGCCGAGCACGATATCGGTGCCGCGGCCGGCCATGTTGGTGGCGACTGTGATCGCGCTGCGCCGGCCGGCTTCGGCGATGATTCCGGCCTCCTGCTCGTGGTACTTCGCGTTGAGCACGTTGTGCGGGATGCGGCGCTTCTGGAGCTGGCGCGACAGGTACTCGGAGCGCTCGACGCTCGTCGTTCCGATCAGCACCGGCTGGCCCTTTTCGTACCGCTCGGCGAGGTCGTCGACGACCGCGATGTACTTGGCTTCCTCGGTCTTGTAGATGAGGTCGGACCTGTCGTCGCGGATCATCGGCTTGTTGGTCGGGATCGACACCACACCGAGCTTGTAGATCTCGTGCAATTCGGCCGCCTCGGTCTGGGCCGTGCCGGTCATGCCGGCGAGCTTGTCGTAGAGCCGGAAGTAGTTCTGCAGCGTGATCGTGGCCAGTGTCTGGTTTTCGGCCTTGATCTCGACGCCCTCCTTGGCCTCGATGGCCTGGTGCATGCCCTCGTTGTAGCGGCGGCCGATCAGCACGCGCCCGGTGAACTCGTCGACGATCACCACCTCGCCGTCGCGCACGATGTAGTCCTTGTCGCGCTGGAACAGCTCTTTGGCTTTCAGCGCGTTGTTGAGGTAGCTGACCAGCGGCGAGTTAGTGGCCTCGTAGAGGTTGTCGATGCCGAGTTGGTCCTCGACGAACTCGACACCGAGCTCGTGCACGCCGATGGTGCGCTTCTTGATGTCCACCTCGTAATGGGTGTCCTTCTCCATCAGCGGCGCGAGCCGGGCGAACTCGCTGTACCAGTTCGACGCCCCGTCGGCGGGCCCGGAGATGATCAGCGGGGTGCGGGCCTCGTCGATCAGGATCGAGTCAACCTCGTCGACGATGGCGAAGGAATGCCCGCGCTGCACCAGGTCTTCGAGCCGGTGGGCCATGTTGTCGCGCAGATAGTCGAAGCCGAACTCGTTGTTGGTGCCGTAGGTGATGTCGGCGTTGTAGGCGACGCGCCGCTCGTCGGGTGTCATGCCGGCCAAAATCACGCCGACCTCGAGGCCGAGGAGGCGGTGCACGCGGCCCATCCACTCGCTGTCGCGTTTGGCCAGATAGTCGTTGACCGTGACGACGTGCACGCCCTTGCCGCCGATCGCGTTGAGGTAGGCAGGCAGCACGCAGGTGAGGGTCTTGCCCTCACCGGTCTTCATCTCGGCGACGTTGCCGAAGTGCAGCGCCGCGGCGCCCATCACCTGGACGTCGAACGGTCGCTGGTCGAGCACCCGCCAGGCGGCCTCACGGGCGACTGCGAACGCCTCGGGCAGCAGGTCGTCGAGGCTTTCGCCGTCGGCGTGGCGCTTTCTGAAGTCGTCGGTCTTGGCCCGCAGTTCAGCGTCGGTGAGCTTCTCGACGTCGTCGGACAAGCTGCCGACATAGTCCGCCACGCCCTTGAGGCGTTTGACCATGCGACCTTCACCGAGGCGCAGCAACTTGTTCAGCACGGATGTGTCCCCTAATTACTTGGATTGTTCGGTTCCCCCATGGTAGGCGACACGCCTATTTGAGCGGTCAAAGCTCCGCGCCGTCAGGGGTCCCCGTCGTCGTCCTTGCCATCCAGTCGGAAGTAGCGGTGGGGGTGCCAGTAGCCGTTGGTGCGGGGTTGGCCGAAGTCCAGGTGGGCCGGTGGATCCATTCGGTGATGCCGTGGGCGTTTTTGCGGGTGGTCCAGCCGTTGTCGTCGAGCAGTTTGTGGCATGGCCCGCAGGCGAAGGTGAGGTTGTCGATGTCGGTGCGGTGGGTGTTGGCCCACCCGCTGATGTGGTGGGCCTCGGACAGCTAGCCCAGGGCGGTGCAGCCGGGCCGGGTGCAGCCGCGGTCTTTGGAATGAACGTTTAGATGATGCACTGATGTGCAGATGCCTGACTACGTCAGGGACGTGTGCGTCGACGCAGAGCTGGGAGAGATCCTCACCCGCGCGCTCTGACCGGCCCGCCGCGTCTCACTCGAGAAGGACGAGCAGGGCAACGACCACGCCAAGGACCGCGAACGCGAGCGCCGAGCCGAGCACGAACCGGCCTCTCCGGGTCTTGAGGATGACGAACCCGAGGCGGGTCTCCTGGACGTATCGGTGCCGGGACACCGCCGCGAGCGCGGATACGACGCCGGCGCAGATGAGCGAGATCCCGAGGACACCGGTGACGTCGGCGTGGACGAGAAGGATGACGGCGACGGCGAAGACGCTGCCCAGCCCGACCAGCGTCATCGTGCGCTGCAAGTGATTGCGCTCGAACGGGTACTGGTCCCCCCACAGCTTCCCGGGCCTGGTGTCCATCGACGCTCAGCCCCGTGGCGTGAGGACGAGGACGACGACGCCGGCTCCCGCGAGGAGGATGGCCACGATGCTGAGCAGCGGGGCGCTGAAACCGGGCAACGGCTGGCGCCGCCGCAATGCGCGCTCGGTCGCCCACCAGCGCCGCACACCGAGGCCGCAGGTGCCGAAGGCGATCGCAACGAGCCCCAGGGCGAGGATCTCGCTCCCAAACCAGGGGTGCTGGAGGAAGAGCCGGTCGATGGCGACGGCGCCCGCGAGCAGGGTCACCGCGAGCCGCAGCCACGACAGGTAGGTACGCTCATTGGCCAGGCTGTACAGGGGGTCGGGCTCCCGGCCCTCGTCGTAGACCCCGCGCGGGGAGCGCGAACCGCGCTCCGCGTCGCCGTCGAAGTCCATCACCTCGTTGTCGGCCACCCCGTCACGGTAGCCCCGGCCACGGCGTTGCCCGCGACCATACAGCTCGGGCAAGCTCACCTCAGTCAGCTCCTCGCTGATCATGAGCCCGTTCCACCTCCCGGGATACGGCATCGGCCGGCCCGCACCCTCCGAACCCCCGCCGGCCCGACACCGAAGCGCTCTGATCGACACCACGCAGGTCTACACCCAAGTGGACGACAGCGAGGTGTGGGCGGCGGGAAAGAACATCATCACCGGCGCTGAGGTGATCGCACTTCAGGCTGCCGAGCAGTTCGAGCGCTACACTCATGTTCGTCTTACTGGGAATGACGGCACCGGCGTCACGTAACTTCTTGACTACGTAGGCATCTCGGAGTGCGGCATTGCCTTCGAGAGCCAACGAGCCGGCGGTCGTCATCATCTTGTCGGCGGTGTCGATGCTGTCCTCACGACGACGGGGACACCGTGAAGCGGACCGCGGGCCCCGCCATGTCGGCGTTCCGCGTCGAGCGCCTCGGCGATCGCACCGGCGTCGGGGTTCACCTCGATCATCGACCTAAGCCTGGATCCACGGATGGGGTTCGCGGTCCGTTCGGTTGAGCGTTGATCTTGATGGTCTGGTGTGTGGGCATGTTGAATCTGCTGGTCTGCCCAGCTTTTCCTGTTTTGTTCCTGGTCGGGCTGTCTCTGGCGGGATGATCGGGTCAGGCGGGTCGTCGGTGGAGGTAGCCGATTGTGTTGCGCCACAGCGCAAGCCATGCCTGTGCCCAGGGCCAGCGGCTGGGCAGGTGCAGGATGGGTTTGCGTTGTGGGCGGGCCAGGCGGGCGGGAATGTTGACGATCTTGCGGCGTAGGGTGGCCCCGCGCGCGGCGGGGTGCTGCCCACCAGCGAGTGTGGCGGCGGCGCGCAGCAGGTTGTGGGCAATCGCGGCGCACAGGATCCAGGCCGAGTTGGCGCCAAACCGCCCCGACGGCATATGAGCCAGCGGCCCGTCGATCAGGTCGGCGAAGACGGTCTCGATGATGGCGTGGCGGCGGTGGGTGATTTCGGCGGCGGGCGCGGGTTCGGTGGAGTCGGTGAAGAACGGATGGTAACGCCATACCGGCAACAGCGCGTCGGGGTAGCGGGCGTCTTTGACGCGGCGCACGATCAACCGCGCGGTCACTGGTTGACGGGTGGAAGCGAAGGCGGTGTAGGCGATTTCGGCGACCTCGGCATCAGAGATCCAGGCGCCGGTGTCGGGATCGCGCACCGCGCCCGGTAGCGCACCGGCGTCCAGGCGTCGTCGGGGATCGTCTCGATCGCGGCTTGCACCGCAGAGTTTTTGGTCAGTACCAGCGAGAACTGGGCGCCGGCGCGGCGGCAGGCGGCCACCACCGCAGCGGTGCCGTAGGCCTAGTCGCCGCGGACCAGGATCTGCCCGGTGGCTCCGGCGGCCCGCGCGGTGGCCACGGCTTGTGCCACCATCCGGGCCGCCCCCTTACCCGAGCCCGACCTGCCCGCACGTAACCGCATCCCCGCGATCACCGGTGCGGCGGTATCGGTGCTGATCGTGGCCGCCAGCGGTGAGAGACCCTTGCGCAACACCTGCGTGCCGGCGACCTTGGTGTGCCCGTAGGAGGCGCCCTGTTTGGCATGCCCGTAGACCGGGCGCAGCAGCGAATCGATGTCGACGAAAGCGCGGACATCGCCGCCGGGCAGCAGATCGAGGCGATCACACAATCCGGCCAAATGGTGACATAGCACCGACTCCAACTGCCGGGCATGGCCGAAACTGAACTCCCGCAACAGGGTTCCGATCGTCGATGGCGCGTACACGCCGTCGGACAAGTTTTTCATGCCACCCGAGCGCACCACGTCGAGATCGTCGATGCTGTCCGCGCCCGCGCACATTCCCGCGATCACCGTGACCAGTTTCGGTGCCGGGTTGGCTGACCCGGACTTGATCCTCGGCTCGGCGGTATGAACCTTATCGGCCAACAGCTCGGAAAGAGCCGTCTGCTCGGCCAGCGCCATCACCGGCACCAGCCCGGCCAGCGACACGAGATTGTCATCGTCGAACACTGCGGAATCGGCCGTGAAGCTATGCAAGACCTGCACCGAAAGTGCCTTTCGCCGCTGGTCAGATTGTTGTACAGCAACTCCAATCATCCCAGCTCAGAAGGCACTTTCCTCATACCGACACCCAACCACCGTGTATTGATCGGTGTATCGAGGGTTAGCGCCACCCCTTCGCCAGAGGCTCATCGCCCCACGTCGCCGGTATCCGCACCCGGCGGCCGTCACGCACGACCGGGCAGCGGTCGCCGCGCACCCATGCGCGGATGGTGAGCACGCCGAGATTGCGGCGCTTGTTGAGGGTTGAACGGATGACTCGGTTGACGGGGGTGCCGGGGTGGCTCGTAGTCCCATAGAGAAGTTCACTTCGCAGGTTTGCCGCGGCATGTTCAGATACCTAACTCCCGGCCCTCGGATGCCCGTAGAGCCGCGAAACGGCAGGAGTCGGCCCAATAGACACCAGCGCGACGACGGTTCTGCGCGTCTGAGGGGGCGTACAGGTTCCGTCCGCTTGGGTGTGCCGCACTTACCGTCCGCGACAACTCGGGCAGGGCCATTCGATCCTCTGGACCGCGAGGACTTTGGCCTCTTGTGCAGGTGTGCTCAGGAGCTTTAGCTCAAGCCCGTGAGTTACAAGGACACCGACCAGGCGTCCGACGAAGGCACCGGGAACACCACCACCGCTTTCCGCGTCGACTCCCTCGGCGACGCTTCGGCCGCCGCCGCTGAGGCGGGGGTGGGGGGAGTCGAAGAGTTGTCGAACGGCTCGGCGCCGCTTGTCGTGAAGCGCGGCCCCAACGCCGGAACGGGGTTCCTGCTGGATCAGCCCCTCACATCTGCTGGCCGGCATCCCGGCAGCGACATCTTCCTTGACGACGTCACCGTCGGCCGTCGGCACGCCGAGTTCCGAAAGGAAACGGCGGATTCAACGTCGTCGACACCGACAGCCTCAACGGCACCTATGTCAACCGTCAACCAGTGCAGCCGGCGGTACTGGCCAGCGGCGACGAGATCCATCTCGGCAAGTTCCGTCTGTGTTCCTGACCAAGCCCACAACAGGTTGACGGATCATGATCGCCTCTTCAGATGCCCTGGCCCGTTCATCGGACGGCCCTGACGAAGGACGGAGGTAGATCCGCAATATGCCGGATACGACATGGAAGAGAATTACCCGAGTCGGTAAACCAGACCTGATGGAAAAAGGGGGGCACGACGACATCAGGATCATCGTCTACACATCGCCCGCCATGCTCGACCCCTATTGGCGTGGCTACTTTTGCTCAAAGGTGCGCGAACTCGGGATTTTTGCTGCCCACGGCTTGCCAGCAGGCGGCCTTGACTCGATCGTCACGAACGCCAAGGACGACGACTCCGACATAGCGCGCGTGATTGAGGCGGTCGACACGGCCATCGAGTTTGCGAATGACAGCTATGAGGTGAACGTGTTGCCAAATATCCTGGCGGCATCACAAGACCTTAAGGCACAAAACGCGGCTGGAGCGGTGGAGCAGCAAGCCCACCTCAACCAACGTGCCACAAAGTTCGCCAAGCCAGAGTAATTCTGCCGGGTCGAAAGAGGCGAGATGACCGATGAACAGCGACGCCAGGCGATAGGACGAATTCAAGCGAAACGCGGTTTCTGGTGGCACCTGGCCGTCTACATCGTCGTCAACGCCGTGCTGGTCGTGGTCTGGTACTACAGCTCCGGCGGATACTTCTGGCCGGTGTGGCCCGCGCTGGGTTGGGGAATCGGCCTCGTCTTCCATGGTCTCGGGGTGTTCGTCGGGATGAGACCGATAACCGATGAGCAGATCCAGCGCGAGATCGACCGGGGCCGCCGGCCGCCGCCGCCGTGATGAAGGGGCGTCAGCCGGGTGGCCAGCGTCGTCTTCAACGACCGCCCGATCTGCTCGGGGGTGGCCTGCGCGGCGATGCGGTTGATGGCCCGATGCTCGATCACCGGTGTCTGGCAGCGCCCGGTCTCGGTGGCCTCGAGCACCGCGAACAGATCCGCCACCCCCAGCGCGTCCAACCGCAGGTTCACCAGCTCGGTGACCGCCGCGCGATACCGGTCCACGACGGCCAGCACCGCGCTGTTGTGTTTCCTCATCAAGATGGGCGGCACGGTGGCGTTCTACACGTACAGCGTCAACGCACCGGCAATCGTCAAGAGCGCCTACGAATCCGAGGCGATGACCGCCACCTGGATCAACCTGATCGGGCTGATCTTCCTGATGGCGCTGCAGCCCGCCGGCGGACTGATCAGTGACAGGGTGGGCCGACGGCCGCTGTTGTTGTGGTTCGGCGTCGGCGGCCTCTTCTACACGTACGTCCTCATCACTTACCTGCCCGAAACACGTTCGCCGATAACGACGTTCGCGCTGGTGGCCGTCGGCTACGTGATCCTGACGGGATACACGTCCATCAACGCGTTGGTGAAGTCCGAGTTGTTCCCCGAGCACGTGCGGGCACTCGGGGCCGGTGTCGGCTATGCGCTGGCGAACTCGATGTTCGGTGGCACCGCGCCGGTGATCTACCAGGCGTTGAAGGCGCGCGACGAAGTGCCGCTGTTCATCGCATACGTGACCGCGTGCATCGCGGTGTCGCTGGTGGTGTACGTCTTCTTCCTGAAGAACAAGGGCGAGACGTACCTCGACCGCGAACAGGGCTCGGCGTTCCCGCTGACCTCCCGCACTAGTCAGCGGTGACGAGGCTGCTTGTGTCCAGCGGCGTGCCGAAATAGGTCGCCTGCGGATCCACCTCGACGGCCTTGTCGTCGCCATGACGGGCCAGCACCGTGCGAGCGAGTTCCTCGAACGAGATCTTGCGCGGTCCACCGACGTCGGTGGTGCCGTTGAGCGGCTCGCCGACGGCTGCGCGGGCCACCGCGGCGGCGACGTCGTCGGCGGCGATCGGCTGGATCAACGCATCCGGGACGCGGACCGTCGAACCCTGCGTCATCGAGGCGATGATCGCATCAGCGAACTCCTCGAACTGCGTGGCGCGCAGGATCGTGTACGGCAGGCCGGACTCGGTGATCACCTTCTCCTGAGCGACTTTCGCTCGCAGATAACCGCTTTCAGGCAACCCATCGAGCCCGACGATCGACAGCGCGACGTAGTGGCCCACCCCCGCCGCTTTCGCGGTCACCACAAGATTCGTCGTCGATGTCGTGAAGAAGCGCATTACCGGGTCGTCGGCGAACGAGGGTGAATTGACCACGTCGACAAGCGCATCGGCACCGGCGAGCGCCTCGACAAGCCCGTCTCCGGTCAGCACGTCGACTCCCGACTCCCGCGATGCCGACACGACCTGGTGACCCTCGGCGGTCAAGATCTCCCTCACCTTGGTGCCGATCAACCCGCTCGCACCGATCACCGTAATCCTCACTGTCTCATCTCCTTTCCCCGCGCGGATAGCCGCGGCGGACGGTTCGGTCGAGGATACCGAGCGTGGCGCGTAGGGCGGTTTCCGAGATGATCGGAAAGATGCCGGCTTCTCGCCATGTCTGGTCGATGTCAGACCAATCGTAGAAAGAGGTGACAACTGTGCCCACGCCGTCGGGGGCCGGCTCGAGCCGGTATCCGTAGACGTGACCGATCTGCGGACGGAGCCGGCCCAACACCGTCCACGAGATCAGTCGGTCCTTTTCGAAGTCCCGGATGGAGACGGTGACGTCGTACTTTCCGAGGTCGGGGAAGTCGTTCAGCGATTCGCGATCCATGTGGACGATGAAGCTGTCGCCGGCGGCGGTGACCGCGTCGCCGTCGGCGTCCTGAAGCATCCCGGATGAGTCGATCGCGACGTGGCCCTGCGGGTCGCACAGCACGGCGAAGATGTCGGCGGCGGGCGCCGCGATGGTTCGTTGGACTTCGATGCGTTCGGTCATGCGCCGATCCTGGCACCGCCGACAGCAGCTCGGCCCATCACCGTCCGCCGGGGAGCGGCACGTTGACCGAATTCCGCAATGAGTTCTGCAATGTGTCGATGAACGCGTCCGCATTCTTGCTCTGCAGGAATGTTGCAACCGCGTCGTAGAGGGCTTGCTGGAAGCCGGTAGGCATGAGCTCTCCGTGAGTGATCGACAGCAGAACCCTGTCGTGCCACAGCGACTCCGACGCCTGACGCTGGTAGGGGGGCAGCGATGCGATGTCGACGTCGTTTCGCACCGGCACCGAACCCTTGACCTTGTTGAACTCGAGCGTCGTCTTCGGATTCGCGAGTGTCTCCAGGAACTTGATCGCGTTCACCCCGTTTTGGGCATCCGCCGAGACGACGAAGGTGTCGACGATCGCAAGATAGGCGCCCGTCGTTCCCGGATACGGCACGTAACCGAAGTCGGCGCCTTCGGCGACACGATCCGCCGCTAGCTCGCCGTAGACCGAGTCGTTCATCGACAGGTACGCGCATTCACCCGTTGCCAGCTTCTTTGCCGCCTCGTCCCAGGTGAGTCCGCCCGCGCTCGGATCCACGCGCGAGATGATCTGCCCGAATCGGGTCAGTGCTTCTCGCAGTTGCGTTCCGCGCCAATCGAACTTGTCGTCGGCGATGGCCCTCCAGCCGTCGGGTCCGATCACGCCGAGCAGAGTGTTCTCGAACAGTTCCGTCGCGGTGAACCGGTCCTTGCCGCCGAGGCACAGCGGGATGCGGCCGGCCGCCGCCACCTTCGCCAGGTCGTCGGTGAAGGCGTCCGGGGTGTAGTCCGGCCCCGGAGGAGCGACGCCGGCCTCGCGAAGCACACGCAGGTTGAACCACAACACATTTCCGCGATGCGATCCCGTCGGCACCCCCCACTGCGCGTCGCGGTAGGTGGCGGCGTCGCGCAACGTCGGCGGCAGGGCGGGGCCCAAGTTTGTGCGCTCGTACACCGCTGAGACGTCGGCGATTCGGCTGGCGTTAACCCACGCGCGAAGCGAACTGCCCAGGAACGTCTGCCAAACGTCGGGAGGATCGCCTGCGCGCAAGCGGGCCGCGAGCGCGACTTGGACGTTGCTGCCGGCACCGCCCTCGATGGACGCATCGGTCACGTCGACGTCCGGGTTTGCCGTTTTGAACGCGTTCAGCAAGACCTCGAGGGCTGGATGTTCGGACGGCGACACCCACCACGACATGACCTCCAACCGGTCGGTCGGTTCGGAGAAGTTGCCCTTCTGTCCGCCGCCGCAGGCCGCGAGAAGTATGGCCAGCGTGACGATCCAGATACGCTTCATGCTCGTTCTCCCACTGGGTGGCGCGTGGCCTTCACGTCGAAGACAGCGAAGCTGGTGACGACCGCGAAGCAGAAGGCAGGGACGATGAAAGAGGTTGCCGGGCTGGTCGCGTCGAGAAGCCGGCCTTGGATGAGCGGCATGATCGCCCCACCGACGATCGCCATCACCAACCCGGCGGCGCCGAATTTCGTTGCCGGACCGAGTCCTTGGAGGGCGACACCGTAGATCGTCGGGAACATCAGCGACAGGCAGAAGGACAACGCGACGACGGCGGCGACGCCGGCCACGTTCGGTGAGAAGATGGCGAAGATACAGAGCGCGACGGCCAGCGAGCCGAGGACCGTCATCGCCTTGGTCGCGCGGACCCGCCCGATCACCCACGTCATGACGAACCGTGAGACGAGAAAGACGAGCAAGCTGACTTGGAGGAGAAAGCCCCCCTGCTGCAGTGAGCCGTTCAGCGCCTGTTGCGAGTACTGGATCAAGAATGTCCACGTGCAGACTTGGGCTGCGACGTTGAAAAACTGTGCGACGACGCCGAATACGTAGTGCTTGTTCGACAACAGAATCCGCAGTGGCGACCTGCCCTCGAGGTCGCCCGACTCGAACTCCTCGACGATGGGCGGGGACTTCTTGATGGCGATGACCAACCCGATCGCGATCAACACGAATCCGAGGCCGAGGTACGGACCCATCACCGCACCGAGCTGGCCGGCGCGGATCGTCTGCGCCTGAGCGGGCGTCAGGTCGGCCATGTTCACCGGTTCGTCCAGCTTCGGCAGGATCAGGGTCGCGGCCAGCAGCACACCGATGTTGGTGCCAACGGGATTGAAGGCCTGGGCGAAGTTGAGGCGCCGCGTCGCGGTCTGTTCGGGCCCCAGCGAGAGCACGTAGGGGTTGGCCGACGTTTCGAGTATCGAGCAACCGGCGGCGATCGCGAACAGGGCGACGAGGAACGCTTCGTAGGTCATGATCTTGCTGGCCGGGTAGAACGCGAGCGACCCTGCCGCCGCGAGCAGGACGCCGCTGAGAAGTCCCGCCTTGTAACCGAACCGCTCGTTGATGAACGCGGCCGGGATGGCCAGCAGGAAGTAGGCACCGAAGTAGGCAAGCTGAACCAGGGAGGCCTGGAAGGTGTTCATGTCGAAGATGCGCTTGAAGCCGGCGACCATCGGGGTGGTGAGGTCCGCGGCGACGCCCCAGGCGGTGAAGCAGCAGATGAGGACCGCGAACAGCAGCCACATCTTCGGGAAGACCAGACCGGGTTCCGACGTGGTGGCGGCCGCTTCAGGGGGTTGATCGGCGTGCTCGGTGGTCGTCATATCAGCGCCTCTCGACCTGTGATCTGCATCACGCTACGCCGCCCTCGGGTCAATCGGCGAGCACGCGTAGCGCCGCCCGGTCGCGGGTGGCGCGGTCCGGCAGGGCGGCACCCGGCCGGGCAACGGTGAGCGACGACGACAGCGCAGCGATCTGCAGTACCCGGTGCAGGTCATCGACGCTGATGTCACGCAGAAGCCCGCGGCGGCTTGCGCCGAGCAGGCCGGCGTCCCACAACGCGTCGATCAGCCCGGTCATAAAGGCGTCGCCGGCACCTACCGTGTCGACCACCTCGGCGGGAAATGCCGGTATGCGTTGGGCGCCGTCGGTGCAGATGGCATAGGAGCCGTCGGGCCCGAAGGTGACCGCGACGATCGCCGGTCCGAGTGTCAGCCAGCGGGCGGCGAGTTCTTCGGGCGTCGAATCTGGTGCGAGCCAGCACATGTCCTCGTCGCTGGCCTTCACCACATCCGCGCGGGCGACGACGTCTTCGACGCTGGCCAGGGCCTGCTCGGGGTTCTCGTAGAACGCGGATCGGATGTTGGGGTCGAAGGTGATCGTGGCCGTGGACTTGTGCTTGTCCACCAACGCGACCACGCCGCTGGCGCCTGGCATCAGCGCGGTGGCAATCGAGCCGGTGTGCAGCACCCGGGGTGCGGCGGGGTCGACGTCGGGCGATATCCGCCAGTCGATGTCGAAAGTGTATGTGGCCGCGCCATTGTCATCGAGTTCGGCGTGTGCGGTGGCCGTGCGTGATGCTCCGGCGCTGCCCGCGGCGAGGTGCACGCCGCCGTCATGCAGGTAGTCGGCGATGCGCCGACCGGGGCGGTCGGCGCCGATCCATGTCAGAAACTCGACCTGACGACCCAGCAGCGCCAGGCCGACCGCGACATTCAGCGGGCTGCCGCCGACGTGCTCTCCGAGCACCTGGCCCTGGTGCCCGACGATGTCGATCAGCGCTTCGCCCACGACAAGAGCGGTATCGCTCACATTGAAGAAGGTAACCCGGGAGGTCACTTGTTGGCTGCGAGTCCGTTCATGACGCGGCCGAGTTCGGTGACGGCCTGGCGGTGGGCCACCTTCTGGTCGTCGGCCCGTGCGACGACCATGGCCATCTCACAGAGCGCGCCGAACAGAAAATGGGCCAGGGGGGCGGGAGGTCGCCGCGCGATTCGGCCCGCCTCGACCGCACGGCCGATGCCGATCTCCATCATCTCCAGCAGTGGTGCTTCCAAGCGCCGCATGGCTTCCCAGCCGATCGCCGCGGGCGCGTCGATCAGGAGGATTCGCTGCAGTCCCGGGGCGAGGCACTCTTCGAGATATGCCCGGCAGCTGGCTTCGAAGGCGTCCCAGGAGTCTTTCTTTCGTGCGTAAACCGTTGGCAGGGTCTTGGTCAGGCGTGCGACCTCGCCCGCGAAGACGGCTTCGAAGAGCTGCTGCTTGCTTTCGAAGTGGTGATAGACGGCCCCCTTGGTGACGCGAACCCTTGCCGCGACCGCGTCGAGCGACGTCGCCGAGAAACCGTCCCGGGCGAAAAGCTCTCGCGCGGCCCCGACAAGCGCGGCGACGGTCGCCTCGCGCCGCTCGGCTTGGGTCCTTCTGGCCTGTCGTGCTGGCACGGACTGACGATAGCCGGTGCTCATTGCCCGGGCTCCAGCGCGATCAGCGGGAACGCTCGCTCGGTGAAACTGGTGTAGAGCTCCGCCCGCGGATACATCTGAACGTAGCGCTGCCACAGCCGCTCTCGCTCGGCGCCCTCGAGGAGACGGGGTTGGATCCGCAAGCGTCGGCGCCCGATCAGGACCTCGCCCTCGCCGGCCGCTTGCAGATTGAGCCACCACGCCGGGGTTCGCGCAGTGCCGGCGTTGGCCGCAAAGACGACGAGGGCCTGCGCGTCGCGCAGGTACAGAAGTGGCGTGTCGCGCGTGCGGCCGCTGCGGCGCCCCACCGTCTCCAGCACCATCACCGGGGCGCCGCCAAACCAGCGCGGCAGGACGCGACCGCCGCTGCGCACGTAGAGGCGGGCGTGAAGCCGCGACAACGTGCGCTGCATCCGCGGGTGGCGGCGGACGATCCAATTCGACCGGTGCGCGACGCGAGTCTGGTTCAACCGCATGGGAATCCAGGTTCGACCATGCTCACGACACCTTGTAGATTCGGTAGTCGATGTGGTTGGGGGAGAGGACGTTGTAGCCAACCGCCACGACCTCGCTGAGCCAGCCGTAGCGCTCGTCGGCAGTCTCGAACTTGGGCGTGGTCCGCACGTAGGTCTCGTCGAAAGCCAGCACCTCGCCGGCGGCCAGACGGGCCATCCCGTCGGCTGGGACCTTGATGACGCCGCGGGTCTCAAAGTGAATCAGGACTTCGTCGTGAGTGCGGATCGTTGCGCGGACGTCGATACGGCCCACCTGGTCGTTGCCGACGAGCAGCCAATCGCCGCCCCCGGGCAGGATCTCCCCCTGCAACCTCGGGCCCTCGATCACACCGCCCCTCGTGACGAAGGTCAGCCGGGTGCCGAGGCGGGTGGCAATGAGTTGGGCCGGTTCGAGGCCGACGTGCATGTCGCACAGGTGCTCGACGGGCAGCTTGTCGAGCATCGGCAGTTGTTCGGTGGGGTCTATCGACCGCGTCGTTTCCGGACCAGGAAGCCCCGATGGGTTGATGCACGTACTTTCGGTAGGTAATTACATTCGCCAAGTATGCATCAACCTACCTCAAGTATGCAACATCTTGGTGTGACGAATGAGGCGACGTCTGAGTCACAGTCCCGCCACGGCAGCGGCCTGCCCGGGACAAACTCCCGTCCAACTTTCGTCAACAAACAAGTGATGACGAAGTGCCGAAGGCACCTTCCGGGGTCCAACGAGGCGTAGGGGAGTGGGTGCGGCGGGCGATCCTTCGACGGTGGCCGACCCGCGGCGCGCGACGCTGGTCGAGCGTCGTGAAGGTCATGCGATCATGGACAGGTGCGCCGATCGCTGGTTCTGCTATCCGCTGTGGTGCTGATCTGGTTTGGATTGAGTGATGCGCCTGCCGGTCATGCCGACTACGCGCCGTGGTTCGCCTCATCGGCCGGTGACGCCAATCAAGTTATTTCCGTTGTCGGAGTTGGTGGTTCATCGGCAAAGGTCGACCTGTGGGAGCGCGGCGGCCCGCGTTGGCAACCGATCCGCGCCGGCATTCCCGCTCGTATCGGCGCGAACGGTATGGCCCGCGAACACCATGACGGCGACATGCTCACTCCGATGGGCATCTTCACCCTTGACTTCGCGTTCGGCACGGCGCAGAACCCCGGCGGCGGTTTGCCCTACGTCCAGGTCGGGCCCGATCATTGGTGGGACGGCGATATGAGCAGTCCGACCTATAACACGATGCAGGTGTGCAAGAAAGCACAGTGCCTGTTCGACACGGCGCCGGCCAGTGGTACCGAAAACCTTGATATTCCGCAGTACTCGCACGCGGTGGTGATGGGCGTCAACGAGGAGCGCATTCCCGGGAACGGCGGCGCGTTCTTCCTGCACACCACGGATGGCGGTCCCACCGCGGGATGCGTGGCGATCGACGACTCCATCCTGGTGGAAATCATGAAGTGGCTTCGCCCGGGCGCGCTGATCGCGATCACTCAATAGTCGATCGCGCGGTCTGCGGCGACGATGACCACCACCGCCGCCCTCTCGACAGACCCCAGGACGACCTTGCCATTGGTGAGCGTCGGGACAGTCGTGACTTCCGAGGACGTGCGCTCCCTCGAGGACGAAGAGTGACGGTGCTGCTTGACGCGAACGTGCTCATCCCGAGAGTCACCTGAGCGCGCCGAGCTGACTCCCGCGAGTCAAGCTCAGCCGCCGATCAACGTGTCGATCCATCCGCGCGCGAAGTACAGCAGGAACCCGGCAGCCACGATCCACAGCAGCGGACTGATCTCTTTGGCGTACCCGGCCGCGCTCCGCACGACCGCCCACGCGATGAAGCCGACGCCGATGCCGTTGGCGATGGAGTAGCTCAACGGCATCACCGCGACCGTCAGGACGACGGGCAGCGCCACGGAGAACTCCGAGAAGTCGATCTCGCGCAACGCCGACGCCATCATCGTGCCGACGATGACGAGCGCGGCGGCGGCCACCTCCGACGGCACGATCGCGGCCAGCGGTGTCAAAAACATTGCGGCCAAGAACAATCCGCCCGTCACCCGGCTGGCCAGGCCGGTGCGGGCACCTTCGCCGATGCCGGCACCCGACTCGATGAACACCGTGTTCGACGAGGCCGACACCGCACCACCGGCCACGGCGCCGGCGCCTTCCACGATGAGCGCGGACTGCAGGCGCGGAAAACTGCCATGCTCGTCGGAGAGCCCGGCTTGGCGCGCCAGGCCGGTGAAGCTGCCCATCGCGTCGAAGAAGTTGGTGAACACCAGCGTGAACACCAGCATCACGGCAGCCAGGATGCCGATGCGGCCGAAGCTGTTAAGGCTGAAGTCGCCGACCAGGGACAGGTCGGGCAGCGCGAACGGTGACCCGGACAGCGTGGGCACCGACAGGCTCCAGCCTCCGGATCTTTCGGTCGCGGGCCCGAGATGCCAGATGGCCTCGACAACGACGGCGACGGCGGCCCCCGCGGCGAGCCCAATGAGGATGGCGCCACGTAGTTTTCGTGCCGGTCGGCACGGTGTTGATCGAGCCCTGTCCGTCGGCCCCCAGACCGACCGGAGGCGACGGAAGCCTCGTGGCGCCGACGAAGCCGGCGTCGACCAGCCCGATGAACAGGATGAACAGCCCGATGCCGGCGGTGATGGCGAGCTTCAGCGGCATCGGCACGGCGTCGAAGATGAGCCTGCGCAGTCCGGTGGCAGCGAGAGCGACGATGATCAGGCCGTCGATCACGATCAGGCCCATCGCTTCGGGCCATGTCAGGGATCCGACGACGGAGCTGGCGAGGAACGAGTTGATGCCCAAACCCGCGGCGAACGCGAAGGGCAGCCGCGCGACGACACCGAACAGGATCGTCATGACGCCGGCGGCCAGCGACGTGACGGCGGAGACTTGAGTGAAGCCGAGCTTGTTGCCGGCGCCGTCCGCGGCACCCGACAGGATGATCGGGTTCAGCACGATGATGTAGGCCATCGCGATGAAAGTCACCACGCCGCCGCGTAATTCGGTGCCGAGCGTCGAGCCGCGCGCGGTGATCTCGAAGAAGCGGTCGAGGCGCGTCACCGTTCGACCTTAAGCTTAAGGCGCCTGCACCTCTCAGCGCGCGCCGAACACCAGGGCGACGTTGTGCCCGCCGATGCCCATGGAATTGGAGACCGCGTAGCGGTAGTGGCCCCGGCGGGGCTGACTGGCCACCACGTCCAGATCGATCTCGGGGTCCAGGGTGTGCAGGTTGAGGGTGGGCGGCACCACGCCGTCGCGCAGGGCCTGCATGGTCAGCACCGCCTCGACCGCTCCGGCGGCGCCCAACGACTGGCCGAGGGCGGCTTTGGGCGCGTACACCGCGGGCGTGTGGGCGCCGAAGGCGCGGCGCAGCGCGCAGGCTTCGGCGAGGTCGCCGAAGGTGGTTCCGGCGGCGTGCGCGTTGACGTGTTCGATGTCGTTCGGGCGAAGGCCGGCCAGGTCGATGGCGTGGGTGATGGCATCGGCAGCGCGCTCGCCGCTGGGGTCGGGATCGACGATGTGGTAGCCGTCGGACGTGATGGCCGCGCCCAGGAGCCGGGCCAGGATGGGGGCGTTGCGCGCGGCGGCGTGTTCCTCGGTTTCGATGAGCATCAGCGCGCCGCCTTCACCGAACACGGTGCCGTCGCGGTCCTTGTCGAACGGGCGGCAGGCGCCGGGCGGGTCGTCGTTGCTCGTGGACAGGATGCCGAGCTTGCAGAAGGCCGCGACGGGCACGGCTTCGATGTGGGTCTCGACGCCGCCGCAGATCGCGATGTCGGCCTCGCCGAGGACGACGTGTTGCCAGGCCTGGGCGATGGCCGCGGCACCGGAGGCATCCGCGAGCACCGGGGAGATGACTCCGGCTTTGGCCTGATGGTCCAACCCGAGCGCGGCGGCCGGCGCGTTGGGCATGTACATCTGCACGGTCAGTGGAGACACCGCGCGGAGGCCTTTTTCGTCCCAGGCGTCATGTTGGCGGGGGATTTCTTCGGTGCTGCCCAGCGCAAGTCCGACCGCGACCAGGAGTCGTCTGGTGTCGATGTCGGGTTCTCCGGCGGCGGTCCAGAGCCGGCGGCCCAGCACCAGGGACATCTTCTGCATGAACGAGGTGCGACGCCGCTCGACGCGGTCCACCTGCTCGTCGAAGCTTTCTCGTAGCTCACCGCCGATGCGGACGGGGGAGTCGAAATCGTCGACGAACGGCTTGGTCAGCGGACGGATACCGCTGCGGCATTCCAGCAGTTGGCGCCACGTGTCCTCGGCGTCGGGCGCGAGGGCAGTGGTCGATGCGACGGCCGTCACCACGACGTCGGGGAATCCGCTTCCGGTTCTGAGCGCTGGCATGCCTCTGCTCGCTGGTCGAGTTGCGGTGAACCGATCTTATGAAAGTCGGTCACTGCGTCTGCAGCGTGTCGCCGCCATCCGGACCGCGCCATCCTTCCCAGAAAAGGAAGCGCGCGCGAAATCCTGGGTGGTTGACTTTGTCCAGCACCTTCAGCCCGGTGTCGGCGATCGCTGGGATGCCTACCAGTTTGTGGAAGAAACGTCCGCGGCGGTACTCGTTGCCCCACGCCTCCTTGATGCGCTGGGTGTAGTTGGTGAAGTCGTCGGGTCCACCATTCGTCAACGCCGCGACGGCGCATTCACCGGCTGTCAGGCCAGACTGCAGGGCCTTCGAAATGCCCGCTCCTGACACCGGCCTGGCCGCACCCAGCGCGTCGCCGGCGAACAGCACGCCGGGTCGCCACGGCGGCCAGGCGGTGAATCCCATCGGCAGCCGCCACGCCTGCAGGGCCTGCGATTTCTTCAACTCGTCGATTGTTGGCAGTTCCCAGTCGGCAGGCAGGGTGCCGAGAAATTCGCCGAGGAGTTGCGTGGCGTTGATCTGGTGCCAGTTCTTATAGCTGTTGCAATAACCGAGCCCGATGTTGGCTCGTCCTCCGCCGAGCGGAAAGACCCATCCGTAGCCGGGCAGCTGATCGCCGCGGAATGCCAGCTTCAAATAGATGTCGAGGGTATCCGTGTCCGCCCGGTTGATCGTCATCTCGGCACGGATCGCGATCGCCGAGTAGCCGTGGTACCGCGAGTCCACCTCGAGCGCCCGCTTGACGGGTGAATAGGCCCCGTCGGCGGCGATCACCGCGTCTGCCAGCACCCGCTCGCCGCTCCTGAGCGTTACGCCGGTCACGCGGCCGTGATCGTCGATTATCGGGCCGACCACCTCGGCGGACTGGCGCACTTCGGCGCCGGCGTCACCGGCTCGCTTGAGCAACAGCGCGTCGAGCTCGGTGCGCCGGGCGACGTGGCCGTGGTCGGGCATGCCGGGGCGGCGCGGAAACGACAGCTCCCACTCGCTCGGGCTGAACACTCTTGCCCCGATGACGCGGCGGAACCTGGCGACCTCGCGGGCTAGGCCCATCTTCTGTATGTAGCTGACGGCGCGGGGAGTCAGACCGTCACCGCATGGCTTGTCGCGCGGGAACTCCGCCTTGTCCAGCACAACCACGTGGGCGCCGGTCTGGACGGCCTGCCACGCCGCCGCCGACCCGGCTGGCCCACCGCCCGCAACCGCTATGTCGTATCGTCGCGTCATTCGGTTCTGTCTTGCCCTCGTGGTTGGGATCTCTCGTCGTCTCCAATGCTAGGAGTCCCCGCAGCATGTCAGGAGTCCCCGCAGCATGTCAGGCGAAAATCGCTGCGCAGGTGCGTGACCGGTCAGCGCCCGAGGAGTCTGCCGGCGCCCGCCGTGGTCACCTCGATGCCCCCTCGCCAGGCCTGGGCGACATCCGCCTTACCAACATCGTCGGCTGCTCGTAGCCTTGGGAAGATGAGCGATTCGGCGTTGCCTCCCGGCCCTCCGCTGCCCCCGTGGGTCCAGGCGGCGCTGATGCTGCGCTACTGGCCCCGGTTCGTCTCTGCCTGCCGACGCCGCTACGGCTCGATGTTCACGGTGCGCATCGCGTCGATGGGCACTTGGGTGTATCTGGCCGATCCGGCCGACATCAAGACGGTGTTCGCCGGTGACCCGGACGTTTTCCATGCGGGAGAAGCGAATTCGATGTTGAGCGGAATGCTCGGCGACAGTTCGGTGCTGGTGGTCGACGGGGACGTGCACCGGGACCTTCGCCGCCTGATGCTGCCGCCGTTCCATCGTGACGCCGTCGCCCGCCAGGTTGAGGTGATGGCGGCGATCGCCGCGGCGAACGTCGCGCACTGGCCGGTGGGAACCGAGTTCGCAGTGGCGCCGAAGATGTCGCAGATCACGCTCGAGGTGATCTTGCGGACGGTGATCGGCGCCAGCGACCCGGCCAGACTAACGGCGTTGCGGAAGGTGATGCCGAAGCTGCTCAAGGTGGGCCCGTTGGAGACGCTGGCCATCGTGAACCCGGACTTGCAGCGGCGCCGCCCGTGGCGAGGAATGCGCCGGCGCATGGTCGAAGCCGATCGCCTGCTGTACGCCGAGATCGCCGAGCGTCGCGCCGATCCGAACCTGGCTGATCGGACCGATGTGCTGGCGATGTTGGTGCGCGCGACCGACGAGAACGGCCGCGCGATGACCGACCGTGAGTTGCGCGACCAGCTGATGACGTTGCTCGTCGCCGGGCACGAAACGACCGCGACGGGGTTGTCGTGGGCGTTGGAGCGGTTGACCCGTCACCCGGCGGCTCTGCAGAAGGCGGTGCGCGCCGCCGAGGGGGGCGCGCACGGCGATGAGTACCTGGACGCGGTGGTCAAGGAGACGCTGCGAGTCCGGCCGGTGGTGTTCGATGTCGGGCGGACGTTGCAGGAGCCGGTGGATATCGGCGGCTATCGGCTTCCGGCGGGGGTGTTGGTGGCCCCGGGGATTGGGCTGGTGCACGCGAGCTCCGACGTGTACCCGCAGCCGGATCGGTTCGACCCGAGCCGGATGATGGGCGCCACGCTGAGCCCGACGACGTGGTTGCCGTTCGGCGGCGGTAACCGCCGGTGCCTGGGCGCCACGTTCGCGATGGTCGAGATGCGGGTGGTGCTGCGGGAGATTCTGCGGCGCGTCGAATTGAGTAGCACTACGGCGGCAGGTGAACGCCAGCGGGTCAAGCACGTCACGCTGGTGCCGCACCGCGGCGCGCGGATCCGCGTCCGCGCGATCCGCGACGTCTCGGTGCCGCCTGTGCAAGCATCGGGCGCTTCGACTCCCGCCTAGCAGCCGCTTCCACCGCGAAACTGCTTTTCGCGAGTGCTGCCGCCGGCTGACCTACTGGAAGCCGTGCGAAGAGCGGTCAGCGCACGATCCGATTATAGCTGCGAGCTATAATCGCGGTTATGTCGAAGGCGCTCAAGATCATGATCTCGATGCCCGAAGACTTGCTGGCGCGACTCGATCGCGTCGCCGGTCAGGAAGGATTGAGCCGCAGCGCGTTCCTGCAAGAGGTGGTGCGGCGTGAGCTCGGCTGGCCCGACCCCGTCTTGTTTGACGCCGCACTGGAACGGGGTCGCAGCGCGTTGGCTCGCGCGGGCGGCTTCGAATCGACCGAGCTGATCAGAGAGGAGCGCGATGCCCGCGACGCACGCGATCGACGTCGTTAGCGACACGAACGTTGCGCTCAAATGGTTCCACGCCGAGGGTGAGGAGGAGGTCGAGCCAGCGCGGGCGTTGCTGGCCGGCCAACGCGAACGCACCATCTCGCTGTCGGTGTTGGACCTGACACCATACGAACTGGGCAACGCGCTGCTGCGTGGCCGGCTTGGCGTCACGGCGAGTGCGGTCGCCGAGGTGCTGGAGGCGCTCGCCGTCCTCTGTCCGGCCATCAGCCCAGACACCGACGACCTGCGCGACGCCGCTGCGCTCGCCGCACGACACAATCTCACGTTCTACGACGCCGCCTACGCCGCGGTCGCCCGCCGACGCGACGCCCGCTTGGCCACTCTCGACCGGCAGTTGCTTCGGGCGGGTCTCGGTCGCCGGCCATCGGAGCTGATCGAGGAGTTGTGGGGTAGCACCTGATCAGATGCGGCTCGTCCGCTCGCCAAACCCTCGAGACGAGCGAAAGCCGCGTCGCTGCACCCCTGGTTCGCTAGTCTCGGCAAACCGGCAAGGGGCAACGCGGTCCCTCACCGGCAAATTGGGAGGCACGACACTTTTGGTGGGCTTCGTCGAGTTCGTCCGCGACCGTTGGTCCGTCCTGTCCTTTCTGGCCTATCAGCACATGAGTCTCGTCGTGCAGACCCTCGCCCTGGCGACAGTCTGTGCGCTGGTCGTCGGCGTGCTGATCTACCGCTCGCCGTGGGGCGTGGCCGCCGGCAACGCGCTGACGTCCGTCGGTCTGACGATCCCGTCCTATGCGCTGCTGGGCGTGCTGGTCGGCATCGTCGGGATCGGCGTCTGGCCCTCGGTGATCATGCTGGTGTTCTTCGGCTTCTTCCCGATCCTGCGCAACGTCGTGGTCGGATTGACCGGCGTCGACAAGACACTCGTCGAGTCCGCGCGCGGCATGGGGATGAGCCGGCTGGCCACACTGGTGCGCCTGGAACTGCCGTTGGCCTGGCCGGTGATCATGACCGGCGTGCGGGTTTCCGCGCAGATGCTGATGGGTATCGCCGCGATCGCCGCGTTCGCGCTGGGCCCCGGCCTCGGCGGCTACATCTTCTCCGGTATCTCGCGGTATGGCGGTGCCAACGCGACCAACTCCGTCGTCGCCGGCACCGTGGGCATCTTGATCTTGGCGGTCATTCTCGACACGGTGCTCAACATCATCACTCGACTCACGACTCCGAGGGGAATTCGTGTCTGACTCAGCGACAGTTGACTTCGCGACAGCCGGCAACGGTGGCGAAAAGACCGGCGGGGTCCGCATCCTGCTGGACGGCATCACCAAGCAATACGGCGCGAAATCCGCACCGGCCGTCGACAACATCACCCTGGAGATCCCGGCGGGCGAGATCGTCATGCTGGTCGGGCCGTCCGGCTGCGGTAAGACCACCACGATGAAGATGATCAACCGGCTCATCGAGCCCACCCGCGGGCGCATCATGATCGGCGACGACGACGTCACCGACCGCAACCCCGACGAGCTGCGCCGCCGCATCGGCTACGTGATCCAAGGCGCCGGGCTCTTCCCGCATCTGACCGTCGGGGACAACATCGCGATCGTGCCGCGCCTGCTCAAGTGGGACAAGAAGCGGATCGCCACGCGGGTCGACGAACTTCTCGATCTGGTCAATCTTGAACCCGCCCAATACCGCGACCGCTACCCCCGCGAGTTGTCAGGTGGACAGCAGCAGCGTGTCGGGGTCGCGCGGGCACTGGCCGGTGATCCTTCGGTGATGCTGATGGACGAGCCGTTCGGGGCGGTGGACCCGATCACCCGGCAACGGCTGCAGGACGAATTGCTGCGGCTGCAGGAGGAATTGCGCAAGACCATCGTCTTCGTCACCCACGACTTCGACGAGGCCGTCAAGCTGGGAGACCGGATAGCCATCTTGAAGCAGGGCTCCGAAATCGTGCAGTACGACACTCCGGAGGAGATCCTGGCCCGCCCGGCCAACGACTTCGTCCGCAGCTTCGTCGGGGCCGGGGCGGCACTGAAGCAACTCACGTTGACCCGCGTCCGCGACGTCGAACTGCACCAGGCAGCGGTCGCGCGCGTCGGGGACGACCCGGCCGAGGCGAGTCGCCGGGCCCGCGCGATCGACCGCCAGCACGTGATCGTGCTCGACGATCACGACCGGCCGCTGCGCTGGCTGTCGCTCGACGAGCTCGCCGGCCAGGATTCACTGGGCAATGTGACGCGCAACGACAATCTCGAGAAGGTCACTCTCGCTTCGACACTCAACGACGCACTCGACGACATGCTCACCTCGTCACACGGCGTGGTGGTGGTGACGGGCCGGCGAGACGCCTATCGGGGAGTGATCGGGGTGGACACGATCATGGACGCGATGGCCGAGATGCGCGACGCGACCAGTTCGCCGAGGTCGGCCTCGTGACCGCTGCCGCACCGGATATCGACGTCGAGCGGGGCTCCGCGTCTGCCGACGTGCGCCGGTCCGGACTGGTGCGCTGGCTGCTGCAACCGCTGGTCTGCGTGGCGGCCGTGCTCGGTTCTCTCGTCTACGTCAACGTCGCCGGCGTGTCGGAGTCAGAGAAGCGCTCGCTCGGTCTCGGGCAGCTGTTGACGCTGCTGCGCCAGCACATGGTCGTGAGCCTGGCGGCCACACTGCTGACCTGCGCGGTCGCGATCCCGCTGGGCATCGCGTTGACCCGCGGGTCCTTGCGGCGCTATTCGAAGCCGGTCATCACCGTCGCCGGCTTCGGTCAGGCGGCGCCGGCCATCGGTCTGATCGCTTTGGGTGCAGTGCTTTTCGGTATCGGCAGCACCGGGGCGATCGTGGCGTTGACGGTGTATGGCGCCCTGCCGATCGTGGCCAACACCGTCATCGGGCTGGACGGCGTCGATTCTCGTCTGGTGGAGGCGGCGCGGGGAATGGGCATGTCGGCGTTCGCGACACTCTTGCGTGTCGAGTTGCCGCTCGCGTTGCGGGTGATCGTCGCCGGAGTGCGCACTGCGCTGGTCCTGATCGTCGGCACCGCCGCGCTGGCGTCGTTCACCGGGGCCGGCGGACTCGGCCAACTGATCACCACCGGCATCAAGCTGCAGCAGACGACGACGCTGGTCGTCGGCGCCATCCTGGTCGCAGCGCTTGCGCTGTTCATCGACTGGCTGGCCCGCCTCGTCGAAATCGTCGCGGCGCCAAAGGGGTTGTGACGCTGATGCGAGCGGTTCGGGTCGGCACTGTGGTGCTGGCATGCGCGTTGTTGGCGGTCGGGTGCGGTTTGCGCTCGGCGAGCGGAGCGGTGCTGGAGGCCAATCCGGGCATCATCAAGCACTACGACTCGCTGGAAGGGGTGAAGATCACCGTCGCCGCAAAGGATTTCACCGAGCAGCTGATCCTGGGCAACATGCTGTCGATCATTCTGAACGCGGCCGGAGCGGACGTCACGAACCAGACCAACACCCCTGGCAGCTTCGGTGTGCGCCAGGCGATGCTCAGCGGCGACGCCAACGTCGCGCCGGAGTACACCGGCACCGGGTGGATCAACTACCTCGGTCACGAGGAGCCGATCAGAAACTCGAAGGCGCAGTGGGAGGCCGTCGACGAGGAGGACCAGGCCAACGGTCTGACGTGGCTACCGCCGGCGCCGATGAACAACACCTACGCGTTCGCGATCCGCGAGTCCGAGGCGCAGCGGCTCGGAGTCACGACGTTGTCCGACCTCGAGCGCCTGCCGAGAGATGAACTCACCTTCTGTGTCGAAAGCGAATTCGCAAGCCGCAATGACGGTTTCGTGCCGATGCTGCAGGCGTACGGGATGAACCGAAACGACATCGGCCGCGTCACCACCTTGGACACCGGCGTCATCTACACCGCTACCGCCAACGGAGACTGCAACTTCGGTGAGGTGTTCACCACCGACGGCCGGATCCCGGCGCTGAACCTGCGGGTGCTGGACGACGACAAGCAGTTCTTCCCGCTCTACAACCTCACCGAGGTGATCAACACCGAGCTGCTGACCGAGCACCCCGAGTTGGCCCAGATCTTCGGCCAGCTCAATCCGCGGCTCACCAACGAGACGATGATGGCGCTGAACGCCAAGGTCGACAACGATGGGGACGACCCCGCGATCGTGGCCCGCGATTGGCTGATCGAGCAGGGCCTGCTGACGGCGTAGTCGGCGGCGTGGTACCGGAACCCCACGGGGGCACATTCGCTGCGAGGAGGGGAGCATGACGGGGCCGCGGCAACCGACTGGCTGGTATCCCAATCCGAGTGCACGCGGGGTTACGGCGGTCGCGCCGCCACCGAAGGACGATCCGTTCTACTCCTACACCGGCCAGGAACCCCTGCCGAGCATCCCACCGGGAACGGTGCTGAAGACGCGCAGCTTCCCGTACCACATCCTGGGCTTCCCGACACTGCTGGAGACCACGCAGCTGCTCTACCGGTCGACCAGCCAGACCGGGAAGCCGAGCGTGAACGTCACCTCCGTCATTCAGCCGCTGATCCAGCTCGGCGAACCGACGGTGATCTCCTACCAGTCGGCCTATGACTCGCTGAACCGCAACGACGAGCCGTCGTTTGCGATCTCGGGCGGGTTCACACTCGGCGGGATCGTGCCCAGCGTGGAGGCGGCCGTGTTCGGTCCGCTGCTGGCCGAGGGATACACCGTCATCGTCCCCGATACCGAGGGCCAGCGGGCCGACTTCGCCGGGGGCCCCGAGTACGGGATGCACACGCTGGACTCGATGCGCGCCGCGTTCAGCTCCCCGGCGGTCGGGCTGCCCAGCGACGCACAGGCGGCGATGCTCGGATACTCGGGCGGGGCGATCGCCACCGCGTGGGCCGCCGAGCTCGCGCCGACGTACGCGCCCGACGTCAACAAGGCGATGGTTGGCGCGGCGATGGGCGGCGTGCTCGTGCATCCGGCGCACAACCTGCATTATGTTGCGGGCACGGGCTTTTGGGCGGGTGTTATGCCGATGGCGCTCGTCGGCATCGCGCGGGCGTTCGAGATCGACTTCGCGCCGTATCTGACTCCCTTTGGCGCCAATGTGTTTCAGGAGATGGCTAACGCGTCGATTGTCAACGTCCTCGGCCGCTATCCGGGGTTGCGTTGGGAGGACATGGTCAGCGCCCAGTATCCGACGCCGGAGAGCCTGGCGCTGTTCGTGACGTACGCCAACAAGCTGATCATGGGGACGGCCGGTACGCCGACGATCCCACTGTTCATCGGGCAGGGTGCGCGGGGTGAGTTGGAGGGCACCCCGGGGGACAAGCCGGGCATCGGTGCGGGCGACGGCGTGATGATTGCCGGCGACGTGCGCACGCTGGCGCGGGACTACTGCGCGAAGGGCACGCGGGTGTACTACGAGCAGTACGACACGCTGAGCCACATCTGGAGCATCCCGGTCTGGTTGCCGACGGCGATCGCCTGGATCAAACAACGTTTCGCCGGCGTGCCGGCGCCGGAGAACTGTTCGACGATCGCGCGGGGCAACAATCTCGACCCGATTCCGGTGCCCTAGCGAACTTGCCGGTGTGACGGGTGATCCATCCGGCGGTATGACGGTCGCGCCGACGATCGCCGCCGGTTTCGGCCACTAGATTGGGTCACCATGAAGGATCTGCGACTGGACGGGCTCGTTCGCGCGGTCGCGAGCGCTCCGCTGACCTTCGGGTGGCTGCTCGTTCTGTTCGTCACTACGCGAATCCAGCGCTGGGCCGGCCCGCAGCGCTCGCTGCGGATCCAGAAGCGCCATTCGACCAACCTGCGCCGGCTGCGCGCCCAACCGTCGCGGGTTCTGGTGACCAGCCTGTTCTGGCTCGACGACCGCAGGTGGTGGCCGTACGTGCCGGTGTTCGTCGGCGTGCTGGCTCCGGCCGAACGTCGATTGCGTTGGTGGCGTTGGCTTTTCGTCGGTATGTCGGCGCACGTCACCGCGACCTTTGCGGGCCAGAGTTATCTTCGGCGCTCGATCAGGAAGGCCGAAGCGCCGCGGCGGCTGGTGAATGCCCGCGACGTCGGGGTGAGTTACTTCGTCTTCGGCGTAGCCGGCGCCTTAACCGGATACGTCGAGCGGCCGTGGCGGTCCGGATGCCAGGCGGCGGCGCTGGTCGCATTGGCCGTCAATGCCGCGCTCAGGCCGACCTTCACCGAGGTGGGCCACTTGACGGCATTCGTCGTGGGGCTGGCGGGCGCGCCGTTGGCGCCCGATCGGGCGACGGTGCCGTACGAGCGCGGAAGCGCTATGTGTAGGGTCGAACGCGGACCGTCTCGTCGTAGCGGTGATCCCGAGCCGTGAATGCAATTCGACAATGATCAACGCGCGATGGTCCCGCGAATTCGAAAAGGACATGCCCTGATGGAATCAAACTTGTTTTCGCATCCCGACGTGCCCGAGGCTGTGTCTCCCAACAAGGGTCGCACCGAGCCCGCGGAATACCCCACTTTCTCCGACCGGCCCGAACCGAAGACGTCTACTGCACCGCCATCATCGTGAACGGCCTGACGGGGTCGCGGCGCTCGGCGCGTCCCGTCCGGATCGCTTTACGTACGCCGTTGGGCGCGGACATCGATGGGGCGTGGTGGCCCCACACGTCATCGGTAGCCGCTGAGCTGCCCGAACTCATCGACGCGCTGCATCGGCCGTTGGGTGAAATCGTCGATATCAGCATCAACTGGTCCTCGACCGAGGGCGCGCCCGACCTGAACTCGATGTGCTACGGCGCAATGGTGATTCCCGGTCGGCCCTTCAGGCCCCAACGACTGATGGTCGTCACCGGGTCCCGCGCTCGGGCCACGCTGCTGGTTGTGCCCCACATGACGGCGGCATCACTCGGCCTGATGCTGTTGCGCCGCGCGGCTCATATCCCGATGCCCCTCGCGGACCGCGACTGCAAGGTTTTTCGGACCGCCGACCACGTGGTGCGGACCGCGCAGGCCGAAAGCGCGTCGTGGACTGGTCGGATCCCGGTCGCGACGCCGTCGCTCGGTACCTAGACACACCAATGGGCTGGTGCGATATCGCACCAGCCCACGGTTAGGTATGGGTCAGACCGCGGTCACTCCGACTGCCTGCGGACCCTTCGGACCCTGCTCGACGTCGAACTGCACACGCTGATTCTCCTCGAGCGTGCGATAGCCGTTGCCGCGGATTTCCGAATAGTGGACGAAGACATCCTTCGCGCCGTCGTCGGGAGTGATAAAGCCGAAACCTTTGTCACCGTTGAACCATTTCACAGTTCCCTGTGCCATCTACTTACTTCTCTCATTCAGAGTGGATGTACCAAAAACATCCTGGCTCAGCCTAACACCCGTACAGCGCCGAATCCGCACGCTATTGCGATGATCGGGCCCGCTGTGGGCGGCCGGACCGGCGACGACGCTGTCCGGCGGGGCGGGGGCGATGCTGCAAGGCTTGCGGCGGG
>Ga0210086_1000029_pt1 | contig 95659 bp, 97 predicted proteins | sample China_Galinas_PW_3_FD_184867 | JGI IMG/M metagenome (GOLD analysis project Ga0210086, IMG submission 184867) | Wetland microbial communities from San Francisco Bay, California, USA, that impact long-term carbon sequestration - China_Galinas_PWB_D2... | ecosystem: Environmental > Aquatic > Marine...
CCCCCGCCGCTTCGATGCCCGCCCCGATCGGACGGCGTTGTTCCCGACGGCGAATCGACCGGAACTACAACCACGGGCCGACGTCGCGCCGCAATCGCAGCGCCCCAATCAAGCTGAGCCCGAGGCGAATTAGGACACTCTGGCTCTATTCTCAGCACATTCTCAGGTCACCGCTGCATATCCGCAGATCAGAGGGGCTACCCGAGGGGTTGCGCGGGAACTTCAACCGTGCGTTGAGCGTTGCACTCCATGACAGTTCAAGGCGATCAGGAGGCCGCAATGGCAAACGCCACCACCAGCCGGGTTGACCACGATCTGGACGCCCAGAGTCCAGCTGCCGACCTTGTGCGGGTGTATCTGAACGGCATCGGCAAGACCGCGTTGCTCAACGCAGCCGACGAGGTCGAGTTGGCCAAGCGGATCGAGGCCGGGCTCTACGCCCGGCATCTGCTCGACACCCGCAAGCGTCTCGGCGAGAACCGCAAGCGCGAATTGGCCGTTGTCGTTCGCGACGGCGAGGCGGCTCGCCGGCATCTGCTCGAGGCGAACCTTCGCCTGGTGGTGTCGCTGGCCAAGCGCTACACCGGCCGCGGCATGCCGCTGCTCGACTTGATCCAGGAAGGCAATCTGGGTCTGATCCGCGCGATGGAGAAGTTCGACTACGCCAAGGGCTTCAAGTTCTCGACGTACGCCACCTGGTGGATCCGTCAGGCGATCACGCGCGGCATGGCCGACCAGAGCCGCACGATCCGGCTGCCGGTGCACCTCGTCGAGCAGGTGAACAAGCTGGCGCGGATCAAGAGGGAAATACATCAGCACCTCGGCCGCGAAGCCACCGACGACGAACTGGCCGCCGAATCGGGCATTCCCGTGCACAAGATAAACGATCTGCTCGAGCACAGCCGTGATCCGGTGAGCCTGGACATGCCGGTCGGCAGTGACGAGGAAGCACCTCTGGGTGACTTCATCGAGGACGCCGAGGCGATGTCCGCGGAGAACGCGGTGATTTCCGAGTTGCTGCACACCGATATCCGCAGCGTGCTCGCCACGCTCGACGAGCGTGAGCATCAGGTGATCCGGCTGCGGTTCGGCCTGGACGACGGTCAGCCCCGCACGCTGGACCAGATTGGCAAGCTCTTCGGGCTTTCGCGCGAGCGCGTGCGCCAGATCGAGCGCGAGGTCATGGCCAAGCTGCGCCATGGCGAACGCGCCGATCGGCTGCGTTCTTACGCCAGCTAGCTCCCTGAGAACCGTGTGCCCGCCGGAAGTCCGGCGGGCACACGTGTTCCCCGGGCGTGAGCGTGCACGGATGTACGCGATCTACCGCGTGTCTCCGTACGGACACGCACGTTCGCGAAACGAGGAGCGCGCCGTTATGCCAGCTAGGACGGTAGACTCGCTCCGACGGAGGGTGCCCTAATGAATGAACTGGTCGATACCACCGAGATGTACCTGCGAACCATCTACGACCTCGAAGAAGAGGGCGTGGTGCCGTTGCGTGCCCGCATCGCCGAGCGGCTGGAACAAAGCGGGCCCACCGTCAGCCAGACCGTGTCGAGAATGGAGCGGGACGGGCTGCTGCACGTGGCTGGCGACCGCCACCTGGAACTGAGCCCCAAAGGCCGCACCCTGGCCGTCGCCGTGATGCGCAAGCACCGGCTGGCGGAACGCCTGCTCGTCGACATCATCGGATTGCCGTGGGAAGACGTGCACGCCGAGGCCTGCCGCTGGGAGCACGTGATGAGCGAGGAGGTCGAACGACGGCTGGTCCAGGTGCTCGACAACCCGACCACCTCACCGTTCGGCAACCCGATTCCCGGGCTGGCGGAGCTGGGTGTCGACCCGACCGCTCAGCCGGAGCGAGGCGGCCTCGTGCGACTCACCGAATTGCCCGCCGGCGCGCCGGTGGCCGTGGTGGTCCGTCAGCTCACCGAGCACGTGCAGGGTGACGTCGAGCTGATCACCCGGCTGAAGGACGCCGGCGTCGTCCCCAACGCCAGGGTCACGGTCCAGACCAGCCCCGCCGGCACCGTCACGATCGTCATCCCCGGCCACGAGGACGTCGAACTGCCCCACCACATGGCCCACGCCGTGAAAGTGGAAAAGGTCTAGCTCGCCCTACGCCCGAATGTCCGCCGCGGCGGCAGGCTCACCCCGAGCCGCTCCGCCACCCGGTAGCTGCTGACCCCCAGCTCGCGGATCTTCTCCGGGCGCAGTCCCGATTGCAGCGCCGTGTCGAGCATCGACGCCATCCGATGCTCGCCGCTACACCGCATCGCCGCTTCCAGCGCCACCCCGGCTAGCGGGCCGTCGCCACGCGCATACGCCGAAAACGCAAGCAATACAAGAGCTTCGACACGCCACGGGTTCGGCAGCAGCCGCGACAAAGCCGCCCAGAGCGTCTCAGCTGCCGCCGCTTTTTCGCCAATGGCCAACGCGAACAAGGTGTCTCGCACATCGACGTCGACCAGCGCGCACGCCATCTCGGCCACCTGGGCGTCAGACGGTTCCCCGCCGGCGCCCGTCTCTGCGGCAAGGGCGATCGCGAATTCGACGTCGCCGCGCGCGGGACTCTCGTCGGTGGACTCACGCGCCTTCAGCCGCCTGCGGATTCTGCGCGCCAGCCGCTGAACGCGTGCGGCATCCGTCACCTCGATCACCTGCAACAGATCCTCCCGGCGTGCATACAGCCTGCGCCCGTCGAGCACGGCGGCCATCGCCAGCGGCGACGATGACGGGTCGTCGACGGCGCCGCGCGAACCGCACAAATCGGCGCAATGCCAGCGGCCGCCTGCCGCAATGCGGTCGACAACGTGCACCGCCAGCAGCGAAATATTCTGCAGTGCAAGAACGTCCGTCAACGCCGCCGCCAGCGTGCGAAAGTCCTCGGCGCACATCGGACACAGCGCGCCGTCGGCGTCGACGATTACCGCGATCGCGGCATCGGGCCTGGCCGCGGCCGCCACCTCGGCGATGTGGTCCACGGTGTCGGCCAGGCGCGGCGAGAGGTCGACCCGCATCACCGCACCCAGTTCACCACGATCGACGGTGACGAGGACCAGCGATTTCTCGGGCACGAAGCCGAGCACCGCGGGCACCGCTGCGATCAGAGCGCCGGCCCGATTGAGCAGGAAGTCAGGCTGTGAATTGGTCATGTACCGACCCTGGCAAGTGGCACTGTCACCGATGACGAGGCAAGCGCCGCCACAGCGGCTGGTTGTGGATGAACGCGCTACTGGGGATGGACTGACTCAGCGGTCGGCGTGGCGCACCTTCTGCACCGCCGCAGTGAACACCTGGTCGAGCACCGCGGTGTCGAGTTCGCGGCCCGGCAGGCCCGTCAGCTGGGCGATGACGCGGACGCCGGCCACCTGGCCCACCAGCGAGAGGCCGCCGGCCGGCCCGCCGTCCGTTTGCATCTGCTCGACGGCGAACGCATCGTCGACGTCGAGGATCGGAGGCGGCAGCAGCTGCGCGCTGACCTCCCACGAGCCATCGGTGTCCGCCGCCACCGAGAAGGCCGCGCACCGCGCCACCTGGTCACGACGAGCGCCCAACGGCCCGACGCCCCGCAACAGCATCACCCGCAACATGGTGTCGTCGTGCGTGCCTTCCATGGCGGCGACCTCCCCCGGCATCGCCGGCTGGCACTCCGCGGGGGTGACCCGCGCTCCCGGCGGGGTCCCGTCGATCATCGCCAGGGCGCCCTGCGCTGCGGCCGCGTCCAGCCCGGCCGCGGCAAACTCGGGCGGAAACGCCGACGGCTCGAGCATCAACTCCGGTAATGGGATCGTGGCCAGGATCACGTCAAGGTGGTTGTCGGCGGCGGGCACGGCGGAACCACCGACCGCTCTGCTGCATCCGGCGGCGACGCACACCAGCGCAATCGCCGCTGCCCCGACCGTCGCCCGACTTCTCATTGCCGCCATGGTCTCACCGGCGGAGTCGCCCGCGCCGGTGCGACACAGCTACGCCCCACCCCCGCCGCAACGGGTTGTTCACGAGGGATTGATGCAGTCAGCGTGCGAGATCCGGCTAAAGCGCGTACATCTGAGACTCATGGGTATGGAGTACGACCTCGTCGTCATCGGGTCCGGCCCCGGCGGACAGAAGGCGGCGATCGCCGCGGCGAAGCTGGGCAAGTCCGTCGCGGTGATCGAACGAGGCCGGATGCTCGGCGGCGTGTGCGTCAACACCGGCACGATCCCGTCGAAGACGCTGCGCGAGGCCGTGCTCTACCTCACCGGGATGAGCCAGCGGGAACTGTACGGCGCCAGCTATCGCGTCAAGGAAAAGATCACCCCGGGCGACCTCCTCGCGCGCACCACGCACGTCATCAACAAAGAGCAGGACGTGGTCCGGTCGCAGTTGATGCGCAACCACGTCGAGCTCTACAGCGGCCACGGCCGGTTCCTCGACGAGCACACCGTGGTGGTCGAGGACCCCAACCGCGGCGACCACATGCACGTCAACGGCCGCTACATCGTGATCGCCACCGGCACCAAGCCGGCGCGCCCGCCGGGCGTCGAGTTCGACGAAGAGCGGGTGCTGGACTCCGACGGCATTCTCGACCTCAAGGTGCTGCCGTCGTCGATGGTCGTGGTCGGCGCCGGCGTCATCGGCATCGAGTACGCGTCGATGTTCGCCGCGCTGGGCACCAAGGTCACCGTCGTCGAGAAACGCGACTCGATGCTCGACTTCTGCGACCCTGAAATCGTCGAGGCGTTGCGGTTCCACCTGCGCGACCTTGCGGTCACGTTCCGGTTCGGCGGCCGTCGACGTCGGCTCCGCCGGCACCGTCACCACCCTGGCCAGCGGCAAGCAGATCCCCGCCGAAACGGTCATGTACTCCGCAGGACGGCAGGGCTTTACCGATCACCTCGACCTGGCCAACGCCGGGCTGGAAGCCGACAGCCGGGGCCGCATCTACGTCGACGACCGGTTCCAGACCAAGGTCGACCACATCTACGCGGTCGGCGACGTGATCGGCTTCCCGGCGCTGGCCGCCACCTCGATGGAGCAGGGCCGGCTGGCTGCCTACCACGCGTTCGGCGAACCCACCGCGGGCATGACCGATCTGCAGCCCATCGGCATCTACTCGATTCCCGAAATCTCCTACGTCGGCGCCACCGAGGTGCAGCTCACCAAAGACGCCGTGCCGTACGAAGTCGGGGTGTCGCGCTACCGCGAATTGGCGCGGGGCCAGATCGCCGGCGACTCGTACGGCATGCTCAAGCTGCTGGTGTCCACCGACGACCTGAAGCTGCTGGGCGTGCACATTTTCGGCACCAGCGCCACCGAACTCGTGCACATCGGGCAGGCCGTGATGGGCTGCGGCGGCACCATCGAATACCTCGTCGACGCGGTGTTCAACTACCCGACGTTCTCGGAGGCGTACAAGGTGGCGGCGCTGGACGTGATGAACAAGATGCGGGCGCTCAACCAGTTCCGCGCGTAGGTCAGCCGTCGTTCTCGACGGCTTCCGGTGCGGGCACCCCAGCGGCCCAGAAAGCCGCGCTGAGCAGCACGGTCGCCACAGTCGGCGGAAATCGCATCACCGTCGACCCTGCCGCAGACGAGCCGCGCCGGCTCGGCATGAGCTCGGCGGGGAACGCGCGGCGACCCGCATGGCGTTGACCAATCGGGGGTACCTGCGTTCGCAAATCGCAGCGTCCGGTGGCGGACGTCACGCTGTCCAGCGACACTAGACGTCACGGCACCGGCTCTGCGGGAGGAGGCGAGAACCATGGCTGACGATCACGACGACTACCGGCCCGAACAGAGCGGGATGTATGAGCTGGAGTTCCCCGCCCCGCAACTGTCGTCCCCCGATGGCCGCGGTCCGGTGATGATCCACGCGCTGGAGGGCTTCTCCGATGCCGGCCACGCGATCCGGTTGTCCTCGAAACACCTTCGCGACGCGCTCGACACCGAGCTCGTGGCCTCGTTCGCGATCGACGAGCTGCTGGACTATCGCTCCCGCCGTCCGATGATGACGTTCAGGACGGATCACTTCACCAAGTACGACGAGCCGGAGCTGAGTTTGTTCGCGCTGCACGACACCGTCGGCACGCCGTTTCTGCTGCTGGCCGGCATGGAGCCCGACTTGAAGTGGGAGCGGTTCGTTACCGCGGTGCGGCTGCTGGCCGAGCGGCTCGGAGTACGGCAGACGATCGGGCTGGGCACCATCCCGATGGCGGTGCCGCACACCCGGCCCGTCACGATGACCGCGCACGCCAACAACAAGGAGCTGATCGCCGACCATCACCCGTGGGTGGGCGAGGTGCAGGTCCCCGGCAGTGCCTCCAACCTGCTGGAATACCGGATGGCTCAGCACGGCCACGAGGTTGTCGGGTTCACCGTGCACGTCCCGCACTATCTGGCGCAGACCGACTTCCCACCCGCCGCCGAAGCGTTGCTGGCCGAGGTCGGCAAGGCCGGTGCGCTGCAGATACCGTTGGCCGCGCTGGCCGAGGCGGGCGCCGAGATCGGCGCGAAGATCGACGAGCAGGTCAACTCCAGCCCCGAGGTGGCGCAGGTGGTCGAGGCGCTGGAGCGGCAGTACGACGCGTTCGTCGCCGCCCAGGAGAACCGGTCGCTGCTGGCCCGCGGCGAAGACCTGCCCAGCGGCGACGAACTCGCCGGCGAGTTCGAACGATTCCTGGCGCAGCAGGCGGGCGACTTCCCGGACCCGTTCCGAGACGGCGACGACAAGAAGTGAGTCGAGGCGGGCCGCCGGCCCGAGGCGGAGGTGGCCCGGATGGGTGCGAATAAAGCCAACTTGCGGCCGGTGCGTGACGTGCAGTCGGAACTGCGGTTCCGCACCATTCACGGCTACCGGCGCGCCTTCCGGATTGCCGGTGAGGGACCCGCGATCCTGCTGATCCACGGCATCGGCGACAACTCGACGACGTGGGAGGACGTGCAGACCAAGCTGGCGCAGCGCTTCACCGTGATCGCGCCCGACCTTCTGGGCCACGGCAAATCCGACAAGCCGCGTGCCGACTACTCGGTGGCGGCCTACGCCAACGGTATGCGCGACCTGCTCGCCGTGCTCGACATCGACCGCGTCACCGTGGTCGGTCACTCACTGGGCGGCGGGGTCACGATGCAGTTCGCCTACCAGTACCCGCAACTGGTGGAGCGGATCGTGCTCGTCGGCACCGGCGGAGTGACCAAGGACGTGAACTTCGCGTTGCGGCTGGCGTCGTTGCCGATGGGCAGCGAAGCGCTGAGTCTGTTGCGAATGCCGGGCGCATTGCCGGCGCTGCAGATCTTCGGACGCGTCGTGGCCACACTGCTCAATGTCGCCGGCGCTGCGGCTCCGGGGCTGGCCACCACGAAGTTCGGGCGCGACCTGCCCGACATGCTGCGGGTGCTGGCCGAGTTGCCCGAACCGACGGCGTCCTCGGCGTTCTCGCGGACCCTGCGGGCCGTGGTGGACTGGCGCGGCCAGGTGGTGACGATGCTCGACCGATGTTATTTGACGCAATCCGTTCCGGTGCAGTTGATTTGGGGTGAGGACGACTCGGTCATCCCGGTCAGCCACGCGCAGATGGCCCACGCGGCGATGCCCGGTTCGCAGCTCGAGATCTTCGAGAAGTCGGGCCACTTCCCGTTCCACGACGACCCGGATCGCTTCGTCGAGGTCGTCGAAAGGTTCATCGACTCCACGAAACCCACCGATCACGATCCAGAGGTGTTGCGCGCACTGCTGCGCGCCGGGATCAGCGACGAGACGGTCTCCGGACCCATCGGCACCCGCGTGGCTGTGCTCGACGCGATGAGTTCCGACGAGCGCAGCGCGACCTGACGACCGGGCGTCCGACGAATCCGTGAAAGTCCCGCTGCATAGCGGGTCGTCGACAACCACGGCTACCGCTTCGTCGCAGAAATCGCACGGGCGAGCCGACCGCCTCTAGGCATAAAGTCGGTGACATGGGTACTGACGTGTCCGTGGTCCGGGTGTTCACCGACGCGGACGGGAATTTCGGGAATCCGCTTGGCGTGGTCGACGCCCACGCTGTCGCCCCCGCCGACCGCCAGGCGCTCGCAGCCCAATTGGGCTACAGCGAAACGGTTTTCGTCGACATTCCGGCGTCGGGTGCGACGACCGCTCATGCGCGGATCTTCACCCCGACCAGGGAGTTGCTCTTCGCCGGCCACCCGACGGTCGGGCTGTCGTGGTGGTTGAAGGAGCGCGGAACCGCGATCCACACGCTGCAGGTGCCGGCGGGTGTAGTAGCCGTCAGCTACGAAGGCGACGTGACCATCGTGCAGGCCCGCGCCGACTGGGCGCCGGAGTTCGTGTTCCATCAGCTGGAATCGCCCGACGAGATCGTCGGCGCCGACCCTGACGACTACCCCGATGACGTCGCGCACTACATCTGGGCGTGGATCGACGAGGCCAGCGGCCATCTGCGATCGCGGATGTTCGCGACGGACCTGGGTGTGGCCGAGGACGAGGTCACCGGTGCGGCGGCGGTCCGGATCACCGACATCCTCAGCCGCGATCTCACCATCACACAGGGCAAGGGTTCGATCATCCAGACCTGGTGGAGTCCCGAGGGCTGGGTGAAGGTCGGTGGCCGCGTGGTCGACGACGGCACCGTGCGCGCCGACACTATTGCGACGCGGTGACGTCGCGGTGCGCGCGCAGCACCTCGATCTCCCGCTCGAAATCGTCGGCGGAGGTAAACGAGCGGTACACCGACGCGAACCGCAGATAAGCCACCTCGTCGAGTTCACGCAGCGGTCCGAGAATCGCCAGGCCCACCTCCTGGCTGGGCACCTCCGGGGAACCGGTGGCCCGAACCGTGTCCTCTACCTGCTGCGCGAGCAGGTTCAACGCGTCGTCGTCCACCTCGCGGCCCTGGCACGCCCGCCGCACACCGCGGATCACCTTCTCGCGACTGAACGGTTCCGTGACGCCGCTGCGCTTGACCACGGCAAGCACTGCCGTCTCGACGGTGGTGAACCGCCGGCCGCACTCGGGACATGACCGGCGGCGCCGGATCGCCTGCCCCTCGTCGGTTTCACGGGAGTCGACCACCCGGGAGTCAGGATGGCGGCAGAACGGACAGTGCATGACTGCTCCTTCGCCGCGAAGACACTCGGTCGAGTAGAACGTCTCCGAGACTACCGCCGGACGGCGACGGGCGGCCATCGTGACCACGGACGTCAGCCGACCGGCGTGATCAGCATCTGTCCGGCGTCCAGCGCTGCCGAGTCCAGTTCGTTGAGTTCGCGAATCCGCGCGACGACGCTGGCCACCGGCGCGTCCGGCGACACCCGGGCCGCGAGCCGCTGCAAGTTCTCACCCGGTTGCACGTGCACCACCGCCAGCTGCTCAGGCACCGAGGTGGCTTGCGTGTTGGCACCACGGGCCTGTGCCAGGGCGATCAGCCAGACCGTGACCAAAGCTGCGAGGCCGGCCAGGACGATCGTCATGGTGACGCTCACCGGCCGCGGGCGGTGTGGCGCGCGAGACATCTTCACGCCGGCGCCGCGATAGGCGATCGCGCCGCCAGGGGGACGGACCGCGGCGGCGCGGCGGGGCCGGGCCTGTTCGATGCGGTTCGCCGGCCGCTCCCAGGTGTCGATGATCGTCATGTTCGCCCTTCCGTCTTCGCTCCTGTGTTCGAATATACTCGATCATGCGTTCGAAGTCCGAACGTTTGATCGATGTGTATCAGAGGGCACCGACAAGATGCTCCGCAGGGGCCGACGAGCGGGTCCGTCGCCTTGATTGCAAGCGACACGCCGTCGCTCCCGGATTGCGCCCCCTGCCGCCGTACCGACACGGCCAAGCGCTGGCCGGCATCGCGTCAGGGGGCCTGAACATCACAAACACGACACACCTCGAACACATGTTTGAAGATGTCGGTGTCGAGGGTTACATTTGCTCGCATGAGCGACAGAAGCGGCACTACCCGGCCGGCCCCTGAACCGGGCCTCACTCAGCGCCAGCGCACGATCTTGGATGTGATCCGCGCGTCGGTCACAACAAGGGGTTATCCACCCAGTATTCGCGAGATCGGCGACGCCGTCGGCCTCACGTCGACCTCGTCGGTGGCGCATCAGCTGCGCACGCTGGAGCGTAAGGGCTACCTGCGCCGTGACCCCAACCGGCCGCGCGCGGTCGATGTCCGCGCGGCCGACGAGGCGGCAGGGCCCACGGTCACCACCGACGTGGCCGGGTCGGACGCGCTGCCCGAGCCGACGTTCGTGCCGGTGCTCGGACGCATCGCCGCCGGCGGTCCGATCCTTGCCGAGGAGGCCGTCGAGGACGTGTTCCCCCTCCCCCGCGAACTGGTCGGCGAGGGATCGCTGTTCTTGCTCAAGGTCATCGGCGAGTCGATGGTCGACGCAGCGATCTGCGACGGCGACTGGGTGGTGGTACGTCAGCAGAACACCGCCGACAACGGCGACATCGTCGCGGCGATGATCGACGGCGAGGCCACGGTGAAGACGTTCAAGCGCACCGGCAATCAGGTCTGGCTGATGCCTCACAACCCGGTGTTCGACCCAATCCCCGGCAACGAGGCCGCCATTCTCGGCCGGGTCGTGACGGTGATCCGCAAGATCTAGGGGCCGACCCGCAGGATCGGGTGCATGCTGGTCTTATGGTGCGACTCGTCGCGGTGGCAGCGCTAGTGGGGGCGATCGCGATCCCGTTGGCGCTCGGCGCGCCGTCGAACGTGCACCACGTGGCCACCTGCCCGGAAGGCATGGCGCCGAACCCGGCCGGGTACGGCTGCGTGCCGGAACTGTCCAACGGCACGAACTGGCCCGGGGGAGGCCTCATCGGCGCGCCGAGCCAGGAAGTCCTGACCCGCTGCCACGGCAACTACTACATCTGCGTCTGGCCGTATCCGACGCACTAGCTCGCCTGGCGCCGAAAAGGTATTCCGCGTGGCGCCTACTCGAAAAGGCCTGCGGCAGTTATCGCCTCGGCGAAGTCAGACACCCAACGAGCGGCCGATGATCTCCTTCATGATCTCCGTCGTGCCGCCATAGATCGTCTGGACGCGCGAGTCCATGTACGCCCGCGCGATCGGATATTCGCGCATGTACCCGTAGCCACCGTGCAGTTGCAGGCACCGGTCGATCAGGTGCACCTGCTTCTCGGTGGAATACCACTTGGCCATGGCAGCCTGCTCCGCGGTCAGCTTCTCGTCGAGGTGCAGGCGGATGAACTCGTCGACCATGATGCGCACGACGGTCGCCTCGGTCGCCAGCTCGGCCAGCACGAAGCGGCTGTTCTGGAAGCTCCCGATCGGCCTGCCGAAAGCCTTGCGCTCCTTGACGTATTGGAGGGTCGCATCCAGCGCTCCCTCCATCGCCGCGGCCGCCATGATCGCAATCGAGATCCGCTCCTGCGGCAGGTTCTGCATCAGGTAGACGAAGCCCTGGCCCTCCTCGCCGAGGAGGTTCGCGGCAGGCACCTTCACGTCGGCGAAGGACAGCTCAGCGGTGTCCTGGGCGTCCAAACCGATCTTGTCGAGATGGCGCCCACGCTCGAAGCCCTCCATCCCGCGTTCGACGACCAGCAGCGAGAAACCCCACGCACCCTTCTCGGGATCGGTCTGCGCGACGACGATCACCAAGTCGGAGTTGATGCCGTTGGTGATGAACGTCTTCGAGCCGTTGAGGACGTAGTGGTCGCCCTCCTTGACCGCGCGGGTCTTGATGCCCTGCAGATCACTTCCTGTGCCGGGCTCGGTCATCGCGATCGCGGTGATCAACTCGCCGGTGCAGAACTTCGGCAGCCAGCGCTGCTTCTGCTCGTCGTTGGCCAGCCGCAGCAGGTACGGAGCGATGACATCGTTGTGCAGGCCGAAGCCGATGCCGCTGTAGCGGCCCAGCGTGGTCTCTTCGGTGATGATCGTGTTGTAGCGGAAGTCGGGGTCGCCGCCGCCGCCGTACTCTTCCGGCACGGCCATCCCAAGGAATCCCTGCTTGCCGGCCTCGAGCCAGACGCCGCGGTCGACGATCTTGTCCTTCTCCCACTGCTCATGGTGTGGCGCGACGTGGCGCTCCAAGAACGCCCGGTAGGACTCGCGGAACAGCTCGTGCTCGGGCTCGAACAGCGTGCGCTCGTACTTGACGGCTTCACTCATTTTGCGCTCCTCGCGTGCGCGCCGACATGAGGGACCTCCGGTATCAGGAACTTGCCGCCCAAGATATACCAACCGGATGGTTGGTTTGCCGCCGGCCGAGCGCGGCCTAAAGTCAGCGTCGTGGCCGAAACCATCCGCGTGCAGGAGCGCGGCCGGGTCATCGAGTTCAGCTTCGACGACCTGATGCGCTACCACGGTCCGGGGTCGCCGGGTGGTGTCGCCAACGCGTTCAAGCTGTTGCAGCGCGCGTTCGAGGTGCTCTCTCCCGACGAGCCGGCGCAGCGTCGGTCCGTCGTCGTCCGCACTGCATTCCGCGGCCCGGGCGCACGCGACGGCGTCGAGGCGGTGACTCGAGCGGTCAGCGACGGCCGCTACACCGTCGACCCCGCCCTGGCCCGCCCGGACCTCGGCTGGCTGCGGGAAAGCTTCGTGTTCGAAGTCAGCATCGGCGACAAGTCGGCGACATTGCTGCTGCGCGACGGGTTCGTCACCAAGGAATTCATCGATCTCGCGCAGAAAGACAACCGCACCGCCGACGAGGAATCCCGGCTGGACGAGCTGAAAGCTCAACTGGCGCAAAGGGTAATGGCAGCCGAGGCGGCCGAGGTCTACGACGTCGCCGACTAGCAATCGAAATTCACGTTCGGCAGGCCCTTTCTCGCACTTTCTCTGCATACGGTGAATCTCGGCGCCACCGGCGATACTAGGCCGACGCGAAGTCGCGCAGAATCGCGGCCAGCGCGACCGGAACGCGCGCCCTGATCCGGGTGCCATCCGCGTTGTGCTCCGACTCCTGCACCCGCCCGTCGGCATGCACACGCGCCACCAGGTCGCCACGGTGATAAGGGATCACGACGTCGATCTCGGCGTCGGCGGCAACCGCCAACTCGGCCATCCGACGGCGCAGATCGTCCAGACCCTCGCCGGTGTGCGCCGACACGAACACCGCGCCGGGCAACGCGCGACGCAGCTTCGCCGTCGCCAAATCGCTTGTCGCGTCAGACTTGTTGACGACGAGGAGCTCAGGGGCGGGCTTTCCGTCATGCTCGGCGACGACCTCACGAAGCACCGCCCGCACCGCATCGACCTGCGCCAGCGGAAAGGCGTCCGAGCCGTCGACCACGTGCACCAGTAGGTCGGCGTCTACGACCTCCTCCAGTGTCGAGCGGAACGCCTCGACCAGTTGCGTCGGCAGATGCCGCACGAACCCGACGGTGTCGGTGAGCACAAACGGGCGTCCGTCGTCGAAATACCCACGGCGCGTGGTGGGTTCGAGAGTGGCGAACAACGCGTCCTGCACCAGCACCCCGGCGCCGGTGAGCGCGTTCAGAAGACTCGACTTGCCCGCATTGGTGTAGCCGACGATCGCGATCGACGGCACGGCACTGCGCAGCCTGCGGCCACGCCGCGTGTCGCGGGCCTGCTTCATGCCCTTGATTTCGCGGCGCAGCTTGGCCATTCGCTCGCGGATGCGGCGCCGGTCCGTCTCGATCTTCGTCTCACCGGGCCCGCGCAACCCCACGCCACCGCCGCTGCCGCCGGCGCGGCCGCCCGCCTGCCGTGACATCGACTCGCCCCACCCGCGCAGCCGCGGCAGCATGTACTCCATCTGGGCCAGCGACACCTGCGCCTTGCCTTCTCGGCTGGTGGCGTGCTGCGCGAAGATGTCGAGAATCAGCGCGGTGCGGTCGATCACCTTGACCTTCACGGCCTTCTCCAGGGCGGTCAGCTGCGCCGGGCTCAGTTCGCCGTCGCAGATGACGGTGTCGGCGCCGGTGGCGACGACGATCTCGCGCAGCTCCTGGGCCTTGCCGGAGCCGATGTACGTCGACGGGTCGGGTTTGTCGCGGCGCTGGATCATCCCCTCGAGCACCTGCGACCCCGCGGTTTCGGACAGTGCCGCCAACTCGGCGAGACTGGCCTCGGCGTCTGCGGCGCTGCCTTCGGTCCACACGCCGACGAGCACCACGCGCTCGAGCCGCAGCTGCCGGTACTCGACCTCGGAGATGTCGGCAAGCTCGGTCGACAGTCCGGCGACACGACGCAGCGCGGACCGGTCTTCGAGCGCGAGTTCGCCGGTACTGGGTAAGTCTGGATACGTCATAAGCAATAAGCGATCGTGCACGCCGAAAGCCGGGCGCGCACCTGAATTAACGTTGCTGGGCCCGCCACCATTCCTCCGAGATCTCGCCGTGGGCCACCAGCACGGACGGACCGCGCAAGTAGCTGGAGGCGGCAGTGAGGGTGACGTCCACCTCGCCGCCCGGCACGCGCACCGTCAATGCGCCGGTCGACGCGCCCCGGTGCGCCAGGGCTGCGACCGCTGCGGCGACGGTTCCCGTTCCGCACGAACGTGTTTCGCCCACACCTCGTTCGTGCACCCGCATCGACACCGCACCGCGCTTGGGCGCCGTCAGCACCTCGACGTTGACGCCGGCGGGGAACTGCGAGCGGTCGAACGACACGGGCGCGGCGACGTCGAGCGCGGCCAGCGCAGCCGGCGTGAGATCGGGGTCGACGCACGCCAGGTGCGGATTGCCGACGTCGACGGCCAGCCCTCGGAATGTGCGGCCGCCCATCACGGCTTGGCCGGTACCGAGCTGGTTGGTCTTGCCCATTTCGACGGTGACGTCCGCGAAGGCGGCGTCGACGCCGTGCACCTGCACGGGCCGGGGTCCGGCCAACGATCCGACGACGAACTCGTTACGCAACTCGAGCTCGCTGGCGCGCAGGAAATGCGCGAATACCCGCACACCATTGCCGCACATCTCCGCAATCGACCCATCGGAGTTGCGGTAGTCCATGTACCAGTCGGCGGGGTCGACGCCATCGGGCAGGCGCTCGAGGACGCCGGCCTCGACAGCCATGTGAGCCAGGGTCACCCGCAGCACCCCGTCGGCGCCCAGGCCGCGTCGGCGGTCGCATAGCGCGGCCACCACCTGCGGTGTCAGCGACAGCTTCGCCTCGATGTCGGGCAGCACCACGAAGTCGTTCTGGGTGCCGTGGCCCTTGGCAAAGATCACCAGCTCAGGATACGTGGCGCCAGGCCCGCAGCACATTTTCGACGTTGCCGTCGTCGCTGCCGTCGAGCCAGCGGATGCGGTGATCGCGCCGGAACCAGGACCGTTGCCGTCGCACGTAGCGGCGCGTGGCGACGAAGGTCGGCTCGCGGGCGGCCGTGCCGTCGCCGCCGCTGTCGAGGTCTGCGATCACCTGCGCATAGCCCAGCGCGCGGGATGCCGTCACGCCGTCGCTCAGTCCCCGGTCAAGCAGCCCGACAACTTCGTCGACGAGGCCCGCGGTGAACATCTTGTCCGTGCGGGTAGCCAGGCGTTCGTCGAGTTGTGCTGTCTGCCAATCTAACCCGACGATCACGGTGTCCCACCGTGGGACGCCGATGGTAGGCGCGGACGCCGCGAACGGCTGGCCGGTCAGTTCGACCACCTCGAGCGCCCGCACGATCCGCCGGCCGTCCGACGGCAGGATCGAGCCTGCGGCCGCGGCGTCGACCTGAGCCAGCTCGCAGTGCAACTGTTTCGCGCCCAGCTGCGCAAGCCGTTGTTCCCACCGCGCGCGCACCGAGGGGTCGGTCGCCGGAAAGGCCCAGTCGTCGAGCAGTGACTGCACGTAGAGCATCGATCCACCGACGATGATCGGCACCGCGCCGCGCGCCATGATCGCTTCGACATCGGCGGACGCACCGCGCTGGTAGTTCGCGACGGTCGCGGTCTGGGTGACATCCAGCACGTCGAGCTGGTGGTGGAGAATCCCGCGGCGCTCACCGACCGGCAGCTTCGCGGTGCCGATGTCCATGCCGCGGTAGAGCTGCATCGCGTCGGCGTTCACGATCTCGCCGCCCGCAGCCTCGGCGACGGCCAGGGCAAGGTGTGACTTGCCGGTGCCTGTCGGCCCGACGACCGCAATGGGCCTCATGGCGACCAGATGCCCGCGAAATAACCGACACCAAAGGGCGCCCCGCGGTAGAGCTCCTTGACCGAGCGTGGCGGCGCGCCGGCCAGTCCCGCGAGCACCTGCCACGCGACTCGGCCGGTGACCGACGCCGGCAGCCGCGCCAGCGCGGCGACGTCGCCGGCGGCCAGCGCGTCGTCGAGGGCGGCCTGTACCGCGACCGTCGCGGGGTCGAAACCGCCCGGCGCCTTCTCGTTCAGCGTGTTGGCGCCGTCGGCGACGACGAGCACGCCGAGCGGTTCGTCGGACCCGTCGATACGGGTTCGAAGCTCACGCCCGCGCCGCACCGCCGCCTCCGCGCTCAGATCCCGCGCGAACACCCGCACCCCGACGCGGGCGGCCGGGCGGACTTCACCCCGGACCCAGGCCGCGATCAGCGCGCTCAATGGGAGCTCCCCGACTTCGCCGGCATCGGGCGACAAGGCCGCCCTGACGTCGACGCCGTATCCGGCGAACGTTCCGGCGGCCGGTGGCTCGACGACCTCGTCCGCGGCGCCCACACCGACGGCCAGCCATTGTTCCGGCAGCGCACCGGCCGCGGCGAACACGGCCCGGCGCAGATCGCTGAGTTCGTCATCCGCAGCGCCGGCGAGCTGGGGCACCAACACGGGCGCGGACGGGATGATCGCGATTGCGGTCAGCACGGGTTCACGGTAGTTCTGCGGCGGCCTTCGCATCCGCCGGCGAAGCCGAGGCCAACGCCTCACTGCGGGCAAGAGCGATGATCGCCACCACCATCGCCACGATGGCCAGTGCGAGGGCGAACCACCCCGCGTCGCTGGTGTCCAGCGTTTCGCCGAGGACCACGATGCCCAGCACGGAAGCCACCACCGGCTCGGCCACGGTCATCGCCGGCAGCGACGCGGTCATGGTGCCGGCCCGGAACGAGGACTGCTGCAAGGCGGTGCCGGCGACGGCCACGAGCGCCCACGCGTAGAGCTCCGGTGTGCGCAGCAGCGCCCAGATGCCGGCCTCATGAATCAGGCCGAGCTGGTCGACGACGCCCTTGGTCAGCACTGCGAACACGCCCCACAGCGAGCCCGAAACCACCGCCAGCAGCACCGCGCTCACCGACCCGGACCAGATCCGTGCGCCGATCACGCACAACAGCAGCACCGGGCCCATCACCGCGACGACGGCGGCCCACGTCTCCGGTGACGCCCTGGACTGACCGGCCTGGGGATTACCGACGGTGACGATAACCGCGACGCTGCCCGCGAGCGCCACCGCCCAGAGCCACTCCCAGCGGGCCACGCGGCGGTTCGCGAGTTTGGCGCTCATCGGCAATGCGAACAGCAGCGACGTCACGAGCAGCGCCTGCACCAGCAGCACCGAGCCGAGCCCCAGCGCAGCGGCCTGCAGCGCGAACCCGACCGCGGCAATCAGGCTGCCCAGCCACCACTGACGGTCCCGCAGCAGCCGCGTGAACAGCTCGACATGGCCGACGGTCTCGTCGGTGACCTCGTGCGCCGAGCGCTGGTGAATGACGTCGCCGATCGCGATGAACAGGGCCGCGCCCAACGCAAGCAGGGCGGCGATGTCCACCTTGGCCATCAACGCCTCCTCGGCAGGTAACAGAACGTGGGCGCATCCCAGACGACGACCTGCTTCAATAGCGGAGGTCGAGTCGGTTCGTTTTCGACGATAGCTATCAGGCGCCGCGCAGCGCGGCAGGTGGGTGGGCCACGGCCCGCGGAGGTGTACGAGATGACGGAGAGCGAAAGCACACCGCACCCCAGGCCGGTGCCACGGCCGGGGCCGGCGCGCCCGGCTCCCCGGCCGGGCCATTCCGCGGGCAGCGATCCTCATCGGTTCGGCCGGGTGGACCCCGACGGCACCGTCTGGTTGATCACCGCCGCCGGCGAGCGCGTCATCGGCTCGTGGCAGGCCGGCGACACCGAAGCGGCGTACGCGCATTTCGGCCGTCGCTACGAGGATCTGAGGACCGAGGTCGGACTGCTGGAGAGCCGGCTGGCCTCCGGCACGGGCGACGCCCGCAAGATCCGGTCCTCCGCGACCACCCTCGAAGAGGGGCTGCCCAACGCGGCCGTGCTGGGTGACGTCGACGCGCTCGCGGCTCGCCTAGGCGCGATCCGGGAGCGAGCCGAGGAATCCGCACAAGCCGAGAAGGCGCGCCGCGACGAACACCGCACCGAGCAGATCGCCCGCAAGGAAGCGCTGGCGGCCGAAGCCGAAGAGCTGGCGGCCAATTCGGTGCACTGGAAGGCGGCCGGCGACCGGCTGCGGGCAATCCTGGAGGAGTGGCGGACCATCACCGGCGTCGACCGCAAGACCGACGACGCGCTGTGGAAGCGGTATTCGGCGGCGCGGGAGACGTTCAACAGCCGCCGCGGCTCGCATTTCGCCGAGTTGGATCGTGAGCGGGCCAGCGCGCGTCAAGTCAAGGACGGGCTGTGCGAGCGCGCCGAGGAACTCGCCGACTCGACCGACTGGAGCGCGACGGCGGCAGCGTTCCGCCAGCTGCTCGCCGAATGGAAGGCGGCGGGCCGGGCAGCCAAAGAGGTCGACGACGCGCTGTGGCGGAGGTTTAAGGCGGCGCAAGACAGATTCTTCACCGCACGCAACGCCGTGACCGCCGAGCGGGACTCCGAGCTGAGGGCCAACGCCTCCGCGAAAGAGGAGCTGCTGGCCAAGGCGGAGAACCTGGACACCGCCGATCTGGAGGCGGCGCGGTCCGGGCTGCGGTCGATCGCGGCGAAGTGGGAGGCTATCGGCAAGGTGCCGCGGGAGCGCGCGGCGGATCTGGAACGCCGGCTGCGGGCGGTGGAGAAACGGGTGCGCGACGCCGGCAGCTCCGACTGGAGCGATCCGCAGGCCGAGGCCCGCGCCGGGCAATTCCGTTCCCGCGCAGAACAATTCGAGCAGCAGGCGGAAAAGGCGGCGGCATCGGGAAGAGATGCCGAGGCCGAGGAGGCCCGAGCCAGCGCGCGGCAGTGGCGCGAATGGGCGGAGACCGCCGCTGGCGCGCTCGGCAGAAAGGGCCGTTAGCCGTCGTCGCTGCGGGCCGCTTTCTGCGCGAGTTGCCACACGCGAGGAGAGCCCGAGCATCGCCTCCTCGGTGGACAACTCGGCATCCTCGCCCAACGCGTCATCAGGGTCGTCGCCGGTCCCCGTGAGCACCTCGCGGAGCGCTTTCCGGGCAGCAACGTTTGCCAGAACGTCGCGCTTCATTGTTGATGATGCGGAGATCGTTCTGGCATAAAAGCGGAGGTAGGAAATTAACGCTTCCGTTCAGCTAACAATCCGAGCCACGCTGAAAAGTTGGCTAACGAAGCGCGAAAGGTCGGGCCTCGGCGATGACAAGACGTTCCTTTGAGGCAAGCTCGCAGACTAATTATCTGTATAAACGTCAGTTTTGATTGCTATAAGTGGGTATTGACAGCGCTTTACGGGGACATGGTATGTTCCCTTGCCGATGTTTGCACACTGGCGCTACCTGCGACACTCAGCAATCTGATTCGCGGTGTCCGCTCCATGCGTCAAAGAATGGAATTCCGCGTCGCAATGTCGAAATGGAGCCCGTCGCCAAGATCGCAAGCTCGGTTGCTGGACGCGCGGACGACTTCGACGGCACACCGGCCAACCACGTTGATCGGCTGACGAGCCGTACGCATCGACGAGCACGTCGGGTGCTTCCCCTGGCACCACGGTGGCGACGCCCCCGGGCGATTACAGGCGAGTCGAACAAGCCGTTTGCACACCAGATGGGTTCTACAAGTAACAAGTAACAGGAAGAGGAAGTGACGAGATGGGTGACCGATCTACCGCCACGCGTCATATCAATCGCAAGATGCCCGAGGGCTTCTTGCCGATCGGCAGGGTCGGTGCCGGGCTGGCACTCGCCCTGGCTCTCGGCACCTCCGCCATGGTCGGCACCGCCCCGGCCCAGGCGACCGCCGGCGGTACGCCGCACGGGGGTATGCCTCCCGCCGGGGTGCCGTCCGGGACGTTGAATCTGGTGGACATCGGCACGTGGTCAGCGGGGATCCCCGGGTTCGCAACCTCGGCCGGCACACTGGGTTGGATTGGCGACCTGGCCGCCAGCCCGAGCGGACCCTCCGGCAGCTTGGTGGGCATCGCCAGCACAAGCAACCAGTTCGGTCCCGCCAACTTCAACGTCGGAGTTGTCAAAGGCGCCTCTTTCAACACCTCTACCAAGCCATCTGGAGGAAAACCGCCAAACGGCAAGCCCCACAACGGCAACCCTCACACCGGCAAGCCCCCCAGCGGCAAGCCCCACACCGGCAACCCCCCGAGCGGCAAGCCCCACAACAGCAATTCGGGGTGACGTCGACGCACTCGCGGGCCGACGACCCCCGAGCAGACCGCAGGCAGCGAAGCGCTGGGCGCCGACGCGGGAGAGCTGACGGCCAATTCGGTGTGGTGGAAGACGGCCGGCGACCGGCTGCGGGTGATCCTCGAGCCGTGACGAGGCAGTGCATCAGTGAGAACCCGGAGCCCTCGATCCAAGCACCCCGGACCTACCTGTCCGAATCGTCCTCGTTATCGAGGGAGTCCAACAGCTTCTTCGACTGCTGCTCGGCGGCTGCCTGACGGCGCGCCTCCTCCGCGGCGAGATGCACGGCGGTACGGGTCCAGACCACCCGGGCCCAGTGAAACGTCAGCAGGATCACGGCGATCCACGCGATGACCAGCCCGATGCCCGGCCCCGGCTGACCGGCTCCAGCTGTCTGGCGTGACCACACCGCCAGCATGCCGACGGCGCTGGCCATCGCCGAACCGGCAAGTGCGATCCAGGCCAGCACCCACCTGCGGGTCAGCAGCGCGAGCATCGAGAACCCGACGGAAAACACCAGCGCCAGCCAGCTGAACACCCGCTGCGGCAGAGCAATGGCGGCCTCGACGGCTCGGTGCCCGCCGACCAGGGCGTCGAAGCCGCGCGCGTCCCCGGTGTGCGGCAACGCGAACGATGCGAGCACGATGAACACCAGCACGGCGACCACCAAAGCCCTTGCGCCAGGCTCGATCTCGCCGGCCACCCGACGTTCGGCGGCCTCGATCTCTTTCTTGTACTTCGCGAATTCGCCGTTGTCGGCGTTCATCGTCGCGCTCCGACGGGGGGCAGGCCGAGGCCGACCGTGTGTGGCCGCCGGCCGGCGTCGTGGGCGTCGCCCGCGCCCGTGCGCCGGTGGGTCAGCACCGGTCCGTCGGCGATCAGATGGTGGGGCGCTACGTCGGTGACGGCGGCCGTCACGACGTCACCCGGTCGGATCGTTGTGTCGCCGGGCGCGAAATGCACCAGCCGACCGTCACGCGCGCGGCCACTCATCCGGGAGGTCTGACTATCCTTGCGGCCCTCCCCCGCGGCCACCAGCACCTCGACGGTTGTGCCGACCTGCGCGCGGTTCTCCCCGAGCGAGATCCTCTCCTGAAGAGCGATGAGCCGCTGATAACGTTCCTGCACAACGTCTTTGGGCAGTTGGTCGGGCATGTCGGCGGCGGGCGTGCCGGGACGCTTCGAATACTGGAAGGTGAACGCGCTGGCGAAGCGTGCGCGTTCGACGACCTCAAGCGTGGCGGTGAAGTCGTCCTCGGTTTCGCCGGGGAACCCGACGATCAGGTCGGTGGTGATCGCCGCGTGCGGCATCGCGGCGCGAACCCGGTCGATGATCCCGAGATATCGCTCGGCGCGGTAGGACCGGCGCATCGCTTTCAGCACCCGGTCGGAGCCGGACTGCAGCGGCATGTGCAGCGCGGGACACACGTTGGGGGCGTCGGCCATGGCATCGATGACGCCGTCGGTGAACTCGGCAGGGTGAGGCGACGTGAAACGGACCCGCTCCAGTCCGTTAATGCGTCCGCACGCGCGCAGCAGCGATGCGAACGCCCCTCGATCACGCGGAAGCCGCGGGTCGGCGAACGACACGCCGTAGGCGTTCACGTTCTGCCCGAGCAGCGTGACCTCGAGCACGCCCTGGTCCACCAGCGAGCGCACTTCGGCGAGGATGTCATCGGGACTGCGGTCGACCTCCTTGCCGCGCAGCGACGGCACGATGCAGAACGTGCAGCTGTTGTTGCACCCCACGGAAATGGAAACCCAAGCGGCATAGTCTGATTCACGAGCAGCAGGCAGCGTCGACGGGAATTCCTGCAGCGCCTCGGCGATCTCGATCTGAGCGGCGTCGTTGTGTCGGGCGCGCTCGAGCAGCACCGGCAGCGAGCCGATGTTGTGCGTGCCGAAGACGACGTCGACCCACGGGGCCTTCTGAAGCACCGCGTCGCGGTCCTTCTGCGCGAGGCAGCCGCCGACGGCGATCTGCATGCCGGGGTCGCGGTGCTTGCGCGGCACGAGGTGGCTCAGGTTGCCGTAGAGCTTGTTGTCGGCGTTCTCTCGCACGGCGCAGGTGTTGAAGACCACCACGTCGGCGTCGGACCCGTCGGCGGCCTTGACGTACCCGGCGGCCTCCAGCAGCCCGGCGAGGCGCTCGGAATCGTGCACGTTCATCTGGCAGCCGTACGTGCGGACCTGGTAGGTCCGTGCTGCCAAAGACGTCCGAGTCACGTGCCCATGGTACGGAGGGCCGAAAATCGGAGACCGGATCACCGGGGCAATCTGAGTCTTCCCTGGGTAGGGTCACCCCATGGCCGACGCGTCCTCGATGGTGTCGCTGCGCGGCGTCAACAAACATTTCGGCGACCTGCACGTGCTGAAAGACATCAACCTCGACGTGGCGCGCGGCGAGGTGGTGGTGGTCCTCGGTCCGTCGGGATCGGGGAAATCGACCTTGTGCCGCGCCATCAACCGGCTCGAAACGATTGATTCCGGCACGATCGCGGTGGACGGGGTACCGCTGCCGGCGGAAGGCCGGGCACTGGCACGACTGCGGTCAGACGTCGGGATGGTGTTCCAGTCGTTCAACCTGTTCGCGCACAAGACGATCATCGACAACGTCACCCTCGCGCCGGTCAAGGTCCGCAAGGTGTCGCGAAACCAAGCTCGAAAGGACGGGCTGGCGCTGCTGGAGCGGGTCGGCATCGCCGATCAGGCCGACAAGTATCCGGCCCAGCTGTCCGGTGGACAACAGCAGCGGGCGGCGATCGCGCGGTCGTTGGCAATGCAGCCGAAGGTGATGTTGTTCGACGAGCCCACGAGCGCTCTGGATCCGGAGATGATCAACGAGGTGCTGGGCGTCATGGTGGGACTGGCCGCCGACGGCATGACGATGCTGGTGATCACCCACGAGATGGGATTCGCCCGCCGCGCCGCCAACAAGGTTGTGTTCATGGACGCCGGCGCGATCGTCGAGTCTGCGCAACCCTCGACGTTCTTCGAATCGCCGCAGAGCGATCGCGCCAAGGATTTTCTGGGAAAGATTCTCAACCACTAGCACTCGAGGAGAAACTCATGCGTCTGAAACCGGTGCGCCTAATCGGCGCCGTCGCGCTGTCGATGGCACTGGTGCTGTCCGGCTGCGGTGGTGGGGACCAGAAGAAGGTCACGATCGGGGTCAAGTTCGACCAGCCGGGTCTCTCGATGAAAAACCCCGACGGTTCGCTGAGCGGTTTCGACGTCGATGTGGCGAAATACGTCGCCGAGCAGCTCGGTTACCAGCCCGACGAAATCGAGTGGAAGGAAGCACCGTCGGGCCAACGTGAGACGTTGATCCAGAACGGTCAGGTCGACTACATCGTTGCGACGTACTCGATCACCCCGGAGCGCAAGCAGAAGGTCGGCTTCGCCGGACCGTACTTCCAGACGGGTCAAAGCCTGCTGGTGCGAGAGGACAACACCGACATCGTCGGCCCGGAATCGCTGACGGGCAACAAGAAGGTGTGCTCGGTGTCAGGTTCGACGCCGGCGCAGCGGATCAAGGACAAGTACCCCGACGTACAGTTGCAGCTCTTCGACACCTACTCGGCGTGCGTGGACGCGCTGAAAAGCGGCCGGATCGATGCCGTCACGACAGACGCGGTGATCCTCGCCGGGTATGCCGCGCAGAGTCCGGGCACCATGAAGGTTGTGGGTCAACCATTTTCGATGGAGCTATACGGCATTGGCGTGGGCAAGGACAACAGCGAGCTTCGCGGGGAGATCAACGACGCACTGCAGAAGATGATCGACAGCGGGCAATGGCAGGCGGCTTTCGACCAGACCATCGGCGGCCCCTCGGGATACAAGGCGCCGCCGCCCCCGCAGATCGACCGCTCCTGATCGCGTCCCGTCGCCGTGGAGATCTATTCCATCTTCTCTCAATACCGGGATCAGATCTTCGCGGCGTTCTGGGTCACGATCAAGCTCACCGCGTACTCGGGTCTGGCCGCGCTGGTCCTCGGCACTGCGCTTGCCGCGATGCGGCTTTCACCGGTTCCGATGCTGCGGTGGGTGGGTGCGGGATACGTCAATATTCTGCGCAACACGCCCCTGACACTGATCCTGCTGTTCTGCTCGTTCGGGCTGGCGCAGACGCTGGGAATAACCCTGGCCGACCCCCGGTCGCCAACATCACTGGCTGACAGTAACTTCCGGCTGGCAGTCCTGGGCCTGGCGGTGTACACCGCGGCGTTCGTGTGTGAGTCGGTGCGGTCGGGGGTGAACACTATCCCCATCGGGCAGGCCGAGGCGGCACGATCCCTGGGCCTGACCTTCATCCAGAACCTACGGATGATCATGCTGCCGCAGGCTTTCCGGTCGGTCATCGCTCCGCTGGGATCGGTGCTGATCGCGTTGACCAAGAATACGACGATAGCTTCGGCGATCGGCGTGGCCGAGGCCGCGCTGCTGATGAAAGACATGATCGAGAACACCGCCGCGCTGGTAGCGGTGGGAGCGATCTTTGCCGCCGGGTTCGTGGTGCTGACTTTGCCGATGGGGCTGTTGTTCACGTATCTCGGCCGACGGCTGGCGGTGCACCGATGAGCGAGTCGACGCTGCTCTATGACGCGCCGGGACCACGCGCGGTCATCCGCAATCGCATCATCTCCGCGGTGACGGTGGTGGGGATTGTGATGCTCGCCTGGTTCGTGCTGGCGAAGCTCAACGCCAAAGGCCAACTGACGGCAGACAAGTGGAAGCCGTTCACCACGGCGGACCTGTGGCGCACGTACATCCTGCCCGGTGTCGAAGGCACGCTGACGGCGGCTGCGTTGTCGATCCTGTTGGCAAGCATGTTGGGCGTCATGCTCGGGGTCGGCAGGCTGTCGAGCAACAGCGTGGTCCGGTGGGTGTGCGGAACGCTGGTGGAATTTTTCCGCGCCGTGCCGGTGCTGATCATGATGATTTTCGCGTATTTCCTGTACGCGAAATACGACGTGCTCGAGAGCTTGTACCTCGACCGCGTGTACGACGCGGTGTACAGCGTCGTCGGTCAAGTGCCCTGGCTTTCGGACTACCTGGCCAATGTCTTTCAACCCTCCAGACAACTCGCCTTGGCGGGCGTGGTCACTGGATTGACGCTGTACAACGGCGCGGTGATCGCCGAGATCGTGCGGGCAGGCGTCAACTCATTGCCGCGCGGACAGTCGGAGGCGGCCGCCGCGCTCGGCTTGCGGTCCGGTCACGCGATGCGGCTGATCCTGCTGCCGCAGGCGATCACGGCAATGCTGCCCGCGTTGGTTTCGCAACTGGTCGTCGTGCTCAAGGACACCGCGATCGGCTACCAGATCACGTTCCTGGAGATGGTCCGTCAGGGCACCCAGATCGGGGCGCAGTACGGCAACTACCTGCCGGCACTGATGGTCATCGCCGTGCTGATGATCGCGGTCAACGTAACGCTGTCGGGGCTGGCGGTGCGGTTGGAGGCGCGTCTGCGCCAGCGCGGCCGCAGCTCTGCGGCAACGGGTCCCGTCAGCCGGACGGCCGAGATGGACACGGCCGGTGCGTAGCTCTGCACCGAGCGTGGACTTGTTGCACGCCTTCGTTCGAAAACTGTGCAACAAGTCCACTTTCGGCGAGCTCACGGAACTGTGGTGGCAACGGTGGGTCGAGGTGCTTGAGGCACCTGCGGTTCGGCCGTACGCGCGGGCGGCTCGGCGGTGCAGGCCTTCGTCTTCTTGTTCCAGAAGCCGCCGGACCTCGTGCAGCAGGTTGAGCCTTCAAGGTCGGTGAGCAGAAACGTCACCGTGCCCGATGGTGGCTGCCGGACCATGCCCAACCCTGCGCCGAGCGTCGAACTTCTGCGCGCATTTTGCCGAAAACCGCGCGACGAACACTTCGGCGGGCAGGAGTGATTCCGGGCCGGACTCCAGCACCCGCCAGAATCGGACCGGATCATCCATCCCTGCGCAGTGGCCGCGCACTCAGGGCCGGGATGCCTGACTCGGTCCCGCCGACGTGAGACGTCAGGTGCTTTATCAGCAATTCGGTGACCGAGACGCGCTCCTGCTGGAGGCGGCATTCGACCTCGCTCGGCGTGAACTCGTGTCCGCGATCGAACAAGCTCCCCGTCGCTTCAGGCGCGCGACGATGCTGACCGTGGCGCACCATTTCGCCGGGCATCGCGTGTTCTACCGTGCACTCCTCTTGCCTAGCGCCTACGTCTTGCGCCGCTCCAACTCGAGCGCCAGTTCGGTTTTCACCACGTCGAAGCACAGCGTCTCGCTGTAACCGCGTCGTGCCAGCATCCCGACCAGCCGGCGCACCACCTTCGTGTGATCGCCATCGAGGTTTTCCCGCCGCAGCCGCTTGCGCACCAGCGTGACCGCACGGTCGTGCTCGCCGGCCGCGTCGATGCCGCTCAGCGCGTCCTCGATGACGTCGGCGTCGAGTCCCTTGGTGCGCAACTCGACGGCTAACGCGCGCTTGCCCTTCGAGGCATTCGCCCGTCGCGACTGCACCCACTGCTGAGCGAAGTCGGCGTCGTCGATGAGGCCCACTTCGGCGAGCCGGTCGAGCACCTTGGCGCTGACATCCTCGGGGTAGCCGCGCTTGTTCAGCTGTCCCGCGAGCTCGGCCCTGGTTCGGGCCCGCGCGGTGAGCAGGCGCAGACACAGCGCCCGCGCCTGCTCTTCGCGCTTCTCAGAAGTCGACTGGGGCGGGCAGTACGTCATCGCTCAAGTCGTCGGTCACGACGGCGCCGATGCCGAGCTTCTCTTTGATCTTCTTCTCGATCTCGTTGGCCACGTCGACGTTCTCCAGCAGGAAAGTGCGGGCATTCTCCTTGCCCTGCCCCAGCTGCTCACCCTCGTAGGTGAACCACGAGCCGGACTTGCGGATGAAGCCCTGCTCGACACCCATGTCGATCAGCGAACCCTCGCGGCTGATTCCCTTGCCATAGAGGATGTCGAACTCGGCCTGCTTGAAGGGCGGTGAGCAGTTGTGTACCACAACCCCTTCCGCGACGAGGTTGTGCAGCTCCTCGACTTCGAGGTCGAACGTCCGCATCCGTCGCGTTGGCAACACTTCTCGGATCACGGAGTACCGGAGTTCTTCCGCCAGCACATCGTGCAGGAACTTGTCATCCAAAGCGTTCGCGAGTGCTTGCACGCGATCCCGGCGGAGACGCCTGCTGCCCAAGACCTGCCTCATTCCACCACGTGGGTCCCCGGCACCTGCACCGATCATGGCGGCGGCTTCTCGTGCCGTCACGCCCCGCTCGCCGAGGTAATTGAGCACAGAGTCGGCAATTTCCGTGGAAAGATAAGTTGCCTGCGACCCACGACGCCGTCCCTGCATGGCTTCTGGAATCGCCTGGATAAGAGCGGTACCACGTGGCCCCCACATGGGAACGGATTCCGCGAATGCGGTGACGTTCTCCATACCGGAGATCCGGACCTCGAATATTTGGCGCTTACTCTGGACCCGTCGGCCGTTGATGATACTCGGCCGCTGCTGGGTCGGATCGTAATCCCGGACTGTGCTCACGATACCGAATCGCAGTAGCAGCCAATGGATCTGATGCGCAAGCTGTTCAGAGGTCGTCGTGAAGCCAACCCGAAGCGCCCCAGTCTGTTCCCTGCTCACCCAGCCGTCGCTCTCCAAAAGGCCGAAGAGCAGATTGCCGACAACATCGGCGGCGATATCCGGTTCGAAGAACCAACTCGGAATCGTCTTCTCCCACGCGAGCTTGCCGTGAATACCGGCCTGCCGGCAAAGCTCTAGAACGTCGTTGCGCTCACCAGGTCGATGAGCGATTGCAATCGACATACGCCCCTGCGGATGGGCCGCGCAACCAAGCGTCGCCGCGATTCGCGTCACGTCGTCAATGAGGGCCTGTTGGACATTGATGAAGTTGACCGGAGTTTTACCTCCCACGTAGCCGTCCCCGATCAGATAGCCGAGCAGCCGGGCTTGATCCGCCGAAATCGGTGCGCTGTTGCCGAACCCTTCGAAGCGACGCGGTTGCGCCACCCGGTCGCCCTTGCGGAGTTCGCCTGCTTGACGCCAGCCGTACTCTGTCAGCACCTTGTGATCGGGTGTCGCCCAGACCGTTGCACCACCGGCGATCCGTAACCCGATCACATCCTGGATTCCCTGGTCGAACCAGGACTTCACGGGCCGCGCATGCAGCGTTCCGTCCTTGGCCGCAGCTACGACGTGGATTTGCTTCCGACCGTCGACGACATCCTCGATGCGATGCGTTGCACCGGTGACCGGATCGAAGATCCGGGTGCCTTCTGCGAGGCACTTGTTCTTGACGACCTTGACCCTGGTGCGGTTACCTACTGCATCGGTGCCGTCCTTGAGGGTTTCAATTCGCCTGACATCCAAGCGAACCGAGGCGTAGAACTTCAAAGCCTTTCCGCCCGTTGTTGTTTCAGGACTGCCGAACATCACACCGATCTTTTCCCGCAGCTGGTTGATGAAGATCGCCGTTGTTCCCGAATTGCTGAGGGCACCAGTGAGCTTCCGCAGGGCCTGACTCATCAGCCGGGCCTGCAGACCGACATGGCTGTCGCCCATCTCGCCTTCGATCTCGGCGCGCGGCACCAGCGCCGCCACCGAGTCGATCACGATGATGTCCAGCGCGCCCGACCGGATCAGCATGTCGGCGATCTCCAGCGCCTGCTCGCCGGTGTCGGGCTGAGACACCAGCAGCGATTCGGTGTCCACGCCGAGCTTCTTGGCGTACTCCGGATCCAGCGCGTGCTCGGCGTCGATGAACGCCGCGATGCCGCCGGCGGCCTGGGCGTTGGCCACCGCGTGCAGCGCGACGGTGGTCTTGCCCGATGATTCCGGACCGTAGATCTCGATGATCCGGCCCCGGGGCAGCCCGCCGATGCCCAGCGCAACGTCCAGCGCGATCGAGCCCGTCGGGATCACGGAGATGGGTTGGCGCACCTCGTCGCCGAGGCGCATCACCGAACCTTTGCCATGCGCCTTCTCGATCTGGGCCATCGCCAGCTCGAGCGCCTTTTCGCGGTCAGGGGCCTGCGTCATGAGTGTGCCTCTTTCACGTAGTCGTGTTGGTTGACCGAGGTCTCGATCAGTTGGCCGCGACGCTAGAGCAAGCCACCGACAAGTCCCGCACACCGACTACATTAGACGAACACCTGTTCGACTCAAGCTGACACGCCGCAACAAATGGATCGCGCTGGAAGCGGCCTCAGCGAGGCAGCCGGCGCCCTACTGTGCAGCGATGACCATCGAAGTGTCCTGCGGGCTGCCGCCTGGTCCGCAGTTCGCCGATCTGGCTGCATTGGCAGAGGCCGCGGGCTATTCCAGGGTCTGGATCTTCGACTCCGCTCCGCTATGGGAGGACCCGTTCGTCCACCTTGCTCTTGCCGCGCAACGCACCTCGCAGATCGGCCTCGGAACTGCGGTTCTCATCCCCAGCGAGCGCTCGGAGATGTCGACGGCCTCTGCCATCGCGACCGTCGCTCGCATCTCCGGCGGGCGGTTCCGGGCCTGTTTCGGTACCGGCGGAACCGCCCGACGGACCATGGGACAGCGACCCCTGACCCTGCGATACCTGGGCGACTACGTCACCGCGGTACGTGGACTGCTCGCGGGTGAAACCGTGACCATCGACGGTCAGCCGGCGCGGATGCTGCACGCCGAGGATCTGGCCTTCTCCCGCCCTGTCTCCGTCGAGATCTGGCTGAGCGCGTTCGGGCCAAGGGCTGTCGAACTTGCCGCTCGCGTCGCCGATGGCATCGTCGGCCTACCGGCGGGCCACCCGCTTCCCAGCGCGACCATGCTCGCGGGCACAGTCCTTGACGACGGCGAGTCGCCCGACAGTGCGCGAGTGCGAGACGCGGTCGGCCCGTGGAAGGTGGTCGCCTATCACGAGGCGTACGCCGTCGGAGGAGCGCAGGCCGTGGACGCGATGCCGGGCGGACGCGCCTGGCGGGACGCGGTCGAGGAACTTGCCCCGCCCGGCCAACGCCACTTACTCACCCACGAAGGCCATGTCACGCATCTGAGCCCACGCGACCGTCCACTACTGGCGCAGGACGTCGGATTTCCGGTGAAAGTTGGCGGTCCCGCCGACATCAGAGCTGAGCTGACTCGCCTGGCTGATCGGGGCGTGCAGGAAGTCATCTACACGCCGAGCGGCCCGGACGTCGGCCGAGAACTCAGGGCTTTCGCCGCCGCCGGAAGAGACATCTCCTCGTAGTGGTATCAGTCGACGTTGGTGTCGCTCACCGGATGACGCGGTGCACGTCGTGCGTCGCGTCACCGCCTTCCTGAGCGATCCACGGCCCCTCGATCGACGGGTCGATGACCCCTTCCTCCAGCCACATGTACCGACCGTCGAGGACGCTGCGCGCAAGAGCGCGGTCGGAGTCGTCGCTGTTGTGCCAGAGCTGGTCGAACAGCTGGTCGGCACGCACCCGGGCCTGCCGGCAGAACGCGTCGGCGAGCTCCACTGCGGAAGCGTCCGCCTGGTCACGCTGCGCCCGCACGCATGCGGCGGTCATCGCGAACAGCTCCGTGCCGATGTCGACGATCCGCCCCAAGAAACGCTGCTTGTGTTCCAGCTTGCCCTGCCACCGCGACATCCCGTAGAAGATGCTGCGCGCCATTCGACGGCTGGCGCGTTCGACATAGCGCAGGTGGACGGCGAGCGGTCCGAACTCGGTGAACGACGTGGGAAGCTGGCCTTTTCCAGTCACGAGGGTGGGCAGCCAGCGGGCATAGAACTTCCCGGCCTCGGCCGCCGCTTTAGCCTTGCGCCGCGTGTCGGCGTCCGGGTCGATGATGTCGCCGGCCACCGACAGATGCGCGTCGACCGCCTCGCGGGCGATCATCAGGTGCATGATCTCGCTGGAGCCTTCGAAGACCCGGTTGATCCGCAAGTCGCGCAGCACCTGCTCGGCGGGCACCCCGCGTTCACCGCGGGCGGCCAGCGACTCGGCCGTCTCGTAGCCGCGCCCGCCGCGTATCTGGACCAGCTCGTCGGCGACCAGCCAGGCCATCTCCGAGCCGTAGAGCTTGGCCAGCGCCGCCTCGATCCGAATATCGGTCTGGCCCGCGTCGGCCAGCTCGCTGGACAGCTCGAGCATCGCCTCCAGGCCGTAGGCGGTGGCCGCCATGAAAGCGATTTTCCCGGCCACCGCTTCGTGCTCGCCGAGCGGACGCCCCCACTGCACCCGTTCCCGCGACCACTCCCTGGCGATCTTCAGACACCACTTCATCGCCCCGGTGCATACCGCGGGCAGCGACAGTCGACCCACATTGAGGGTGGACAGGGCGATTTTCAGCCCCTCCCCTTCGCGGCCGATCCGGTTCGCGGCCGGTACCCGCACGTCGGTCAGCCGCGTGAGGCCGTTCTCGATTCCCCGCAACCCCATGAACGCGTTGCGGTTCTCCACCACGATGCCCGGTGAGTCGGCCTCCACCACGAACGCGGTGATCCCGCCGCGGTGTCCGTCGCTCTTGGGCACTTGCGCCATCACCACCAGCAGGTCGGCGATCACACCGTTGGTGGTCCACAGCTTGACGCCATTCAGCAGGTAGTCGGCGCCGTCCGGGGTGGCGGCCGCGTGTAACCGGGCCGGGTCACTGCCCACGTCCGGCTCGGTGAGCAGGAAAGCACTGATCTCGCGGGCGCACCGGGGCAGCCACGTTTGCTTCTGCTCCTCCGTGCCGAACATCGAAATCGGCTGCGGCACCCCGATGGACTGATGCGCAGAAAGCAGCGCACCCAGAGACGGGTGCACCGAGCCGACCAGCGCAAGGGCCTTGTTGTAGTAGACCTGCGACAGGCCGACGCCGCCGTACTCGGTCTTGATCTTCATGCCGAACGCGCCGAGCTCCTTCAAGCCGCGGATCACCTCGTCGGGGATCTGCGAGTCGCGCTCGATGACAGTGGCATCGATCTTCGTTTCGCAGAATTCGCGCAGTCTGGCCAGGAACGCCTCGCCGTGCTCGGCGGCCTCCGCCGAGCCGCTGGGATGGGGATGGACGAGGTCCAACCGCAGCCGGCCGAGGAACAGCTCCTTTCCGAAACTCGGCTGGTGCCAATGCACCTCACGTGCCTGCTCGGCGACCTGCCTGGCTTGCTGCTCGCTGACCTGTTCGGTAGCAGTCATCCGGACCTCCACAAGAAATGGTTGTTACCCGACAGTAACCGCGAATCGACGGCGAGGGGGCGTATTCGGGCTCACCACTGATCGCGAGGCACGTCGAAGTCGGCACACAACGCCCGCCACACGTCACGAGGGTCGGCGCCGTCCTCGATCGCCTGCGCGGCGGTGCGGCCGCCGAGCGTGGTCAACACATGGTCGACGAGCACCGAAGCCCCGTACGCCGCCCCGAACCGGCCTATCACCAGTTCGTGGAACTCCGTCAGCCGCATCACCGCCAAGCTACGCCAGCGCGTCGTGGCACACCCGTACCGGATCCGCGACGTCGGCCGCACCCGCCGCTGCCTGCCGCGCGGCGTCCCGGTAGCGCCGAGAAGCCAGCACCTCCCCTATCTCGGCCACCAACGCCTCAGCGCTCAAAGGCCGAATCAGCCGCCCACTTCCTTGTCGCACAACACGGTTTGCGATCTCCCACTGGTCGCCGCCGCCCGGCACCAGCACCATCGGCACCCCGGCCAGCAGCGTCTTGCTGACCATGCCGTGTCCGCCTCCGCAGACGACGACGTCGGCACACGCCAGCAGCCGGTCCTGGCGTCCGAGCCCGACCGCCGCCCATGGCGGTGCCTGCACTTCGGCGCCGGCGATTCGCGACACCACGACCCTAGATCCAGCCAGCAGTGTCCTGCCGGGGATTAGACTGCCCAGCGCCATCTCGGCCAGGCCGGCGGTGCCGGTCGTCGCCGTCGACGGCGCCACGACGACTACCGGCCCGTTGCCGGGCGGCAGCGCCAGCTCGGCGACGGTCGGCTCGAAATGCAGCGGTCCCACCACGACGGCCTCGGGCGGCCAGTCCGGCCGCGGCACCTCCAGCGCCGGCAGCGTCGCGACCAACCGCCGCAGTGGTTCGACACCCTGCGCCGGCAACCCCACCTCGACCCGCGCGGCGGCCCGTTGCCGCAGCCCCTCCCGCAGCGACCGTGCGGTCAGCCGGCGCATCACCGCGTCCCGCACCCGCCCGCGCACGCCGACCCCGGGCGCGAGACCACTTCCGATGGGAGGCAAGGCTTTCGACGGCAGATACAGCGGGTGCGGACACAGCTCGACCCACGGCACCCCGACCATTTCGGCGGCCAGCGCCCCGCACGCGGTGATCACGTCGGATACCATCAGCTCCGGCGCCAAAGCCGTCAGGCCCGGCGCGTTGAGCACCGCCATTCGTGCCGCGCGCTGGTGGATCTTCGCACCGGCATCCCGGTCGTCGTCGAGCGGCGTGGGATCCAAGCCGAGCAGTTCGACAGCATCGACGCCCGCGGCACGTGCAGTGTCCAGCCACTGCACCCCGGTCAGCAGCGTCGGCTGATCCCCGGCGGCCAGAAACTTCAGGCACAGCGCGATCGCCGGAAATGAGTGTCCCGGATCTGGCCCGGCGACCACAGCCACGCGCACCGGCTCACCTTGCCACAGCTACGCTGGTCGCCATGACCGAGCAGCTGCCCGAGCCCACAGTGACAACCGATCCGGCGCACGTCGTCGAAACGTTCCTCTACGCTCTGCGCGACAAGGACTTCGACGCCGCGGACGCGGTGCTCGACGACGACTTGGTTTATCAGAACGTGGGGTATTCGATCGTCCGCGGCAGAGCGCGCACGATGAAGATCATGCGGGGCTTGAGCCGCCCGGGTATGGGCTTCGATGTGAAATTCCACCGCATCGCCGTCGACGGCACGTCCGTGCTGACTGAGCGCACCGATGCACTGATCTTCGGCCCACTGGCTATTCACATCTGGGTGTGCGGAGTATTCGAGGTCCGCGACGGACGAATCACCTTGTGGCGCGACTACTTCGACGGCATCGACTTCATCAAGGGCACCCTCCGCGGGCTGGTGGCGATCGCGATTCCGTCGCTGCGGCGCTCACTGTAGCGACGACGCACGCCACTAGCCGATCAGCCGCCGCGGCCCGTTCAGTTCGTCGAACGCCTGCGCCCAGCCGAGCAGACGGTCTGTGGCACTGGCCAATTCATTGCGGTACCGCTGGCGTGCCATCGGCGAGCTCGATGTCGACACCAGCTGCGCGGCGGCATTGACCATGTCCTGGTACTGCCGCACCCCGTGGTCGAGCTGGGCGGCGAACGCGTTGATCGTCGGCGTCAGCGAAGCGCGTGACGACGGGGTCGCCAGCATCGCCTTTTCCATCGACACAATGTCTCTGGCGGTCGCCGACATCGTCGCAGCCACCTCGTTGGCAGCACCGGTGGCTTCGCGAATCTCGCTGCGCGGTAACAACTCCGCCCGCTCCGTCACCGCGAGCAGCGAGAACATTGCGCGTTCCGCGGCGGCCAACGCGGCCATCGGTGCGCGCGCAGCAGATCCCAACGGCGGCAACCGGCGCACCACGCCGGGCCGAGGTGCGGGCAGCGGTTCCTTACGCAGCCATCGCCACCGCAGCCCCAACAGGGTGGCCAACCAGGCCGACCCCACCGCGAGTGCACCCGGAATGGGCAGCGCCCACGCCGGGGTGCTCCACGCCGCCAGCAGCGCGGTGATCAGCGCCCAGAACACGAAGGTGCCGGTGAAGAAAAGGCTCAACCGGGCCGCCCAACGGCGCTTGCGCAGCAGCCGCGCCCGCGGGTCAGCCGCCTGCCTGATCTTGTGAGCCGCTAGATCGGCGTACTCGCTGGCGGTGTCGACGCCGCGCTGCCACAGCGAGCGATACGCGCTTCGGGGTTTCACCGCCATCGACGACCCTACTGCTGACCGCTCGGATTCTGTGGCGCAGGCTCCGTGGCCGGAGACGCCGGGGTGGGCGCGGATGCCGGCGTCGCGGTGCCGCCGGCCGGCAGTGCCTCCCCACGCATGGACGCCCGGATCTGCTCGAGCCGCGAATGCCCGGCCATCTGCACGCTGGCCTGCTGTACCTCGAGCATGCGGCCGTGCACCGAGTTTTGCGCGAGTTCTGCCTCCCCCATCGCGTTGGCGTAGCGCCGTTCGATCTTCTGGCGAACCTCCTCGAGGCTCGGCGTGGTACCCGGCGCGGCCAGTTCGCTCATCGACCGCAGCGACGCGCTGACCTGCTCCTGCATCTTGGCCTGTTCCAGCTGGCTGAGCAGCTTGGTGCGTTCGGCGATCTTCTGCTGAAGCATCATCGCGTTCTGCTCGACCGCCTTCTTGGCCTGCCCGGCGGCCTGCAGCGCCTGGTCGTGCAGACCCTTGAGGTCCTCGACGCTCTGTTCGGCGGTGACCAGCTGCGCCGCGAACGCCTCGGCGGCGTTGTTGTACTCGGTGGCCTTGGCCGCGTCGCCGGCGGCCGTGGCCTGGTCGGCCAGCGTCAACGCCTGCCGGACGTTGACCTGCAGCTTCTCGATGTCGGCGAGCTGACGATTGAGCCGCATCTCGAGCTGACGCTGATTGCCGATGACCTGGGCGGCCTGCTGGGTCAACGCCTGGTGCTGACGCTGCGCGTCCTCGATGGCCTGCTGGATCTGCACCTTCGGGTCGGCGTACTCGTCGACCTTCGAGGAGAACAGCGCCATCAGATACTTCCACGCCTTGACGAACGGGTTGGCCATGAGTTGCTTCCGCCTTCGTTTTGTGTCTGTCTGAAAGGACTACGTGCGCGTGCTGCCCAATTTATCCGTTCTCGGCTCCGCCGCGCAGGCGGTCAGGCCACCGCTATCTGCTCTTCGCGCAGGCGTCCCCCGCAAGCGGGTGGTGCCCCCACATCGCCCGCCATCGAGACGACGGGCGGGATGACGACCTTGGTCGCCGCATCGATGTTGGCGGCGTCGGTGGTCACTTCGGCGCGTTCCTGGCGTTGCAGCTCCTGGCCGGCATCCGTCAGCACCTCGGACAGTGCAACATCCAGCGCACCGCAGATCGCGGTCAGCAGCTCACTCGACGCCTCTTTGCGGCCGCGCTCGACTTCGGACAGATATCCCAAGCTCACCCGGGCCGAGTCGGAAACCTCACGCAGGGTCCGCCCCTGCGACGTGCGAGCGCGGCGAAGCACGTCGCCGATCACCTCGCGCAGCAAAGCTGCCATGGTGCACTCCTTACGGGTGGACGGATACCTGTGTATTGGCAACGCCGGCCGCAACCCGGATGGTTCCCGTCATTTGTCGGCCGGGCGCCGGCGGGCGTCCCTGACGGCCTGCGCGACGTAGTCGATACCGGTGACGACCGTGAGCACGACGGCCACCGCCATCGTCGCGATCGCGACGACGTGCCACACGCCCGGCAGCGGCAAGATGAACAGCCCGATCGCCACTGCCTGGACCAGGGTCTTGAGTTTGCCGCCGCGGCTCGCCGGGATCACGCCGCGGTGCAACACGACGAACCGCAACACCGTCACCCCGACCTCGCGGACCAAGATCAGCACCGTCACCCACCAGGGCAACTCCTGCAGCAGCGACAACCCGATGAGCGCCGCACCGAGCAGCGCCTTATCGGCGATCGGGTCGGCCAGCTTGCCGAACTCGGTGATCATCCCGTAGTTACGGGCCAGTGCCCCGTCTAACCGATCGGTGACCATCGCGACCGTAAATACAACGAAAGCCGCTATACGCCAACGTGTTTCGTAACCACCGTCGGCGAACAACGCGACCAGGAAGATCGGAACCAGCAGCAGTCGGATCACGGTCAGCACGTTGGCGACGTTGACCAGCCGCGCCGTTGGGGACGTCGCCGCCGCCGCCGGGTCGCGTGAGGGGGACGCTGGCACGGGATCAGACTATCCGTTGCGCCCAGCCGATATGTTCGGTGTGTGAGTGCAGCACGGGCTGACGGCCTCGTGATCCGGCGGGCCCGCACGTCGGACGTGCCGTCGATCAAGGGTCTCGTCGACTGCTACGCCGGCCGGATCCTGTTGGAGAAGAACCTGGTGACGCTGTACGAAGCGGTGCAGGAATTCTGGGTCGCCGAACTCGATAACGAGGTGATCGGCTGCGGCGCTTTGCATGTGATGTGGTCCGACCTCGGTGAGGTGCGCACCGTCGCGGTGCATCCGAAGGTGAAGGGACACGGCATCGGCCACACGATCGTCGACTGGCTGATTGAAGTGGCGCGCGAGCTTGCGCTCCAGCGTGTGTTCGTGCTCACCTTCGAGACCGAGTTCTTCAGCAGGCATGGCTTCGTCGAAATCGAGGGCACCCCGGTGACCGCGGAGGTGTACGAGGAGATGTGTCGCTCATACGACACCGGCGTGGCGGAGTTTCTGGACCTGTCCTACGTCAAGCCCAACATCCTGGGAAACTCGCGAATGCTGTTGCTGCTGTAGGGAAACCGCGCGCCGAGAACACAGTTGTTGACGAGAAACCGCCAGATTCCATCGTCAAGTGTGTTCTCGGCGCAACGAGCGCAACGAGCGCAACGAGGTAGTCAGCCGCGGATAGATGCCAGCGTGGCCGCCAGCTCGTCGGGCTTGACCAGCACCTCGCGGGCCTTGGAACCCTCGCTCGGCCCGACGATCCCGCGGGTCTCCATCAGGTCCATCAACCGGCCGGCCTTGGCGAACCCGACCCGCAGCTTGCGCTGCAGCATCGACGTCGAGCCGAACTGGCTCGACACCACCAGCTCGACGGCCTGCAGGAACACGTCCATGTCGTCGCCGATGTCCGGGTCGACGTCGGTGCGTTCGGACGTCGTCTTGGCGGTGGTGACGCCGTCGGTGTATTGGGGTTCGGCCTGTTCTTTGCAGGCTGCGACGACCGCGTGGATCTCTTCGTCGGTGATGTACGCGCCCTGCAGCCGGATCGGCTTGTTGGCGCCCATCGGTAGGAACAGCCCGTCGCCCATCCCGATCAGCTTCTCGGCGCCCTGCTGGTCGAGAATCACGCGGCTGTCGGTCAGCGACGACGTCGCGAATGCCAGCCGGGACGGCACGTTCGTCTTGATCAGGCCGGTCACCACGTCGACCGACGGCCGCTGCGTCGCGAGCACCAGGTGAATGCCGGCCGCGCGGGCCTTCTGCGTAATCCGCACCACCGCGTCCTCCACGTCGCGCGGCGCGGTCATCATCAGGTCGGCGAGCTCGTCAACGATCGCCACTACGTACGGGTAGGGCCGGTACTCGCGCTCGCTGCCCAGCGGAGTCGTGATCTGCCCGGCCTTCAGCTTGGCGTTGAAGTCGTCGATGTGACGCACGCGGCACGCCTGCATGTCCTGGTAGCGCTGCTCCATCTCCTCGACGAGCCACGCCAGCGCCGCCGCCGCCTTCTTCGGCTGCGTGACGATCGGCGTGATCAAGTGCGGAATACCTTCGTACGGCGTCAATTCCACCATCTTCGGGTCGATCAGGATCATCCTGACCTCCTCCGGCGTGGCACGCGCCAAGAGCGAGACCAGCATCGAGTTGACGAAGCTCGACTTGCCCGAGCCGGTGGATCCGGCGACCAACAGGTGCGGCATCTTGGCCAGGTTCCACGAGATGTACTCGCCCTCGATGTCCTTGCCCAGCCCGATCACCAGCGGGTGATGGTCGCGCCGGGTCGACGGGTCGGTCAGCACGTCGGCCAGCCGCACCATCTCGCGGTCGATGTTGGGCACCTCGATGCCGACGGCGGACTTGCCTGGGATCGGCGCCAGCATCCGGACGCTCTCGGTGGCCACCGCGTAGGCGATGTTCTTCTGCAGCTGGGTAATCTTTTCGACCTTCACGCCCGGTCCCAGCTCGACCTCGTAGCGCGTGACGGTCGGGCCGCGGGTGCAGCCGGTGACGGCGGCGTCGATCTTGAACTGCGCCAGCACCGAGGAGATCGCGTCGATCATGTGGTCGTTGCCCGCGCTGCGGCGCTTCGGCGGATCACCCGCGATCAGCAGGTCCAGTGACGGCAAGGTGTAGGGACCCTCGACGACCCGGTCCAGATCGGCGACGTCCGACTTTCTGGCGCGCCGGCGAGCCGGCCTGGTTTCGACCGGCGGCTCCTCCTCCGCCACGGGCGGCTCCGGGGTGGTCGGCGTGTCGTCCGCGAGCGGAAATCCCGGCGAATAGCCCTCGTACGTGGGCTCCCAAGCCTGTGCCTCGTCGTCTTCCCAGTAGTCATCGGCGTCGGCCGGGGTAGGCAGTCCGCGGACGGAAAACATCGCGCGCAGCGTCGACGGCAGCTCGCGGACCGTGGTACCCGACACCAGCAGCACTCCGAACAGCACCCCGATGGCCAACAGCGGCGCAGCGATCCAGGCGGTCACGCCGTCCGACAGCGGACCGCCGATCGCGAAGCCGACGAACCCGGCCGCGTGCTGGCGGCCGGCCGGTGTCTGCGGGGAGCCGGCCCACAAGTGCCACAGCCCGAGCGCCGGCAGCGCGATCATCGCCGACCCGAGCACCAACCGTGGCCGCGACTCCGGGTCGGGCTCCGACCGCGTCAACGTCACCGCGACGGCCGCCCCGACGATCGGCAGCAGCACGACCGCCGAGCCGACCACCGTCCGCAGCGTCAAATCGACCCACTGACCCACCGGCCGGGCGGCGTCGAACCAGCTGCTGGCCGCGATCAGCACCGCTACGCCCAGGAGCGCCAGCGCGATCCCATCGCGGCGATGGCCCGGCTCGATCTCGCGGGCGCGCCCGACCGACCGCGCGGCGCTGCCGGTCGCCCTGGCCACCATCAACCACGCCGCCCGGGCTCCGCGGCCGACCCCGAGGGCGCCGGCCGTTACCGGGCCGTGACCGGAGGACTTGCGCCGTTTGACCGGCTTCTTGCGCGGCACCGGACGTGGGGCGCTTCGCGAACTGGCCTTTGACCTGGTCGTTCGGCTCCCGGAGCGGGCAGCGGTCTTACTAGGCATGCCCGCAAGCCTAGTCGCATAGGCCTCATTCGCACCATTCGCCACACTGGTCACTGCCGGGCCTGCGCGTGTGCGCCGGGCGACGTCGAAATTCACGGTATGCAGGCCACTACTCGCATTCCTTCTGCACAACGTGAATTTCGCGGCGTGCGTTGCCCCTCAGGCCGTCTTGGCGCTGACGATGTCGTCGGCGAGCGGAGCGATTGCCGCGATGATCTGCGTAACCGTGTCGTGGCCTAACCCCGCCGCCTCCAGGCTTTCGGTCAAATGCCCGGCGACCAGGTTGAAATGATGCGTCGTGATGCCGCGGCCCTGGTGGACCTGGTGGACCTGGCGCATCGGCGCACCCGGGTAGGGCTCCGGGCCGCCGAGTGCGGCGGAGAAGAACTCGACTTGCCGTCCCTTCAGCCGGTTCATGTTGGTGCCGGCGAAGAATCCGGCCAGCTCGGGATCTGCGAGCACTCGGCGGTAGAAGTCGTCGACCACGGTTTCCAGGGCCTCGGCTCCCCCGATGCGGTCATAGATGGTGGACATGCCGTCCAGCGACGGCGATCGGTATTGCCGGCCGGTGTTCGCGCCGTTGCACGGTCGCTACAAACTGATCACTGCGCTGATCCCGGCGCCGGGGCGGCTACGGTAAAGCGGACTCCACAGTGCCGTCAAAACAGTGCCGTCAGAGAGGACTCGCATGCCCGTCGTAGTCGTCGCATCGTTTACCGCCAAACCCGAATCCGTGGACGCCGTGCGGGATGCCTGCACACGTGCCGTCGGGGCGGTGCACTCCGAACCGGGCTGCGAGCTCTACGCGCTGCACGAGGCCAACGGGACGTTCGTGTTCTTCGAGCAGTGGGCCGACGATGACGCGCTGAAGACCCACAGCACCGCGCCTGCCATTGGGGCGCTGTTCGGCGCGGTCGGCGAGCACCTCGACGGCGCACCGGACATCAAGATGCTGCAGCCGGTCCCGGCCGGGGATGCCGACAAGGGGCAGTTGCGGGCCTGACGTGAGGTCGCTCGACGGCAAGACCGCGTTCATCACGGGCGCCGCCCGCGGCCAGGGCCGCGCTCACGCGGTCAAGCTGGCCTCCGCAGGCGCCGACATCATCGCTGTCGACCTGTGTGACCAGATCGCGTCGGTGCCGTACCCGATGGCCACGGCCGACGACCTCGCCGCCACCGTGAAGTTGGTGCAGGACACCGGAGCCCGCATCGTGGCCCGTGAGGCCGACGTGCGCGACGCCGGGTCGCTGGCGAGCGCGCTGCAAGCCGGGCTCGACGAATTCGGCGGGCTCGACATCGTCGTGGCCAATGCAGGCATCGCACCGATGCAGGCAGGCGAGGACGGCTGGCGCGACGTGATCGACGTCAACCTCACCGGCGCGTTCCACACCGTCGAGGTTGCGCGACCGCCGATCGTCGAGCAGGGCAGCGGTGGGGCGATCGTGCTGATCAGCTCGGTCATGGGGTTGGCGGGCGGCGGCAGCGACGACGCCGGCTCGATCGGCTACACCGCGGCCAAGCACGGGATTGTCGGGTTGATGCGGGTGTACGCCAATCTGCTTGCACCGCACAGTATTCGGGTCAACTCCATACATCCGGCGGGCGTGGACACCCCGATGATCAACAACGAGTTCATCCAGCAGTGGCTCGGGTCGATCGCTGGCCAAAGCCCACAGGACATGGGCAACGCGCTACCGGTGCAGGTCCTGCAGCCCGACGACATCGCGAACGCAGTGGCCTTTCTGGTGTCCGATGCCGCACGCTACATCACCGGCGTGACGCTGCCGGTGGACGCGGGCTACGTCAACAAGCGCTGAGTGGTCTTGCGCAGGCCAGCGGCAGTATCAGATTATGGATATCCCTGTGAGTCCACCGGGGACTTTGCCGCCCGATGCGGGGATCGGCGACAAGGCCAACTCGCCACGAAAGGGACAGGCCATGTGCGTCGCACCCCGGGCGGCTCCGGGGCCGTCACCCCGTCGTCGCCGCCACGGGATGTTCTCCTGGTTCCGACCGGATCCCCGGTGCCGCCCCGGCCGGGTGTTCCCGCCGTCCCGGTGCAGCCTCCGGCGATGGGCTGAGCGTCCCCGCGACGTCAAGAAGCTGGGGCCGCCCGGCTACCTCACCAATTGCTGGACGTCTTCCGCCGGTCCGACCGCAAAAAGCGTCACCCCGGCGGGTGTTGGCTGCTCTTTCTGAGTGAACGCGGCCACCCGGGCCGCCTCCCACCAGGAGAACCAGATGACCATCCGCTTGACCCGCCAGATCGTTCCGACCGCCCTGATGACGGCAGTGTTCGCGCTCGCGTTCCCGGCCGCCGCAGCCGCCCAGCCCAACACCGGCGAGTGGGACATCGGGGCGTATGACCAGTGCATCGGCTCCTTTGACGGCAATCCGTTGGATTCCCCGGCAGAACACAAGCGGTGGGAGGACCACATGAAGATGTGCTGCGAAAAGACGGGCGGAATCTTCAACTACGCGGGCGCCGGAGGCTGCGTGGCTCCTCCCGCCAATCCGGCACAGACGCGACATGATGTGCCGCCGGCGGGCACCGTTCACACTTTCGAGCCCGTTCCGCCGTCGGTCGTCCGAAACCCCGGCGCGGTCGTGCAGACGATGACACCGGCTGCGCTCGGCTGACACTTCGCGTTCTCCTGTCGTCCAGCCCGCCGAAACCTAGGCTGTGCCTTGTGAACCGGCTCTCCAGTGTCGATGCAGCGTTCTGGTTCGCCGAGACGCCCAGCTGGCATATGCACGGCGGCGGGCTGGCGATCTGCGATCCGTCCGGCGCACCGGATTTCTCGATCGACGCCGTGCGGGCGTTGATCGCCGCGCGCCTTCCAGAGATTCCGCAGCTGCGGTATCGGGTGACCGGCGCGCCGCTGGGGCTGGACCGGCCGTGGTTCGTCGAAGATGCCGAACTCGACCTCGACTTCCACATCCGGCACATCCGGGTGCCCCGCCCCGGCGGGCGCGCTCAACTCGACGAGCTCGCCGGCCGCCTGTTGTCGCACAAGCTCGACCGCAGCCGGCCGCTGTGGCAGTTGTGGTTCATCGACGGCCTCGAGCACGGCCGCGTCGCGATCCTGACGAAGATGCACCACGCCGTCGTCGACGGGATGTCTGGAGCGGGGTTGAGCGAGATCATGTTCGACATCACCCCGCAGCAGCGCCCACCGGCGGACGAGGTGAGCAAGTCGTTGGTAGGTGTCGGTATCCCCCGCTTCGAACGGCGAGCGCTCGGAGCGATCGTCAACGTCACTGTGATGACGCCCTACCGCCTCCTGCGGATCGCCCAGCAAACCCTCTCGCAGCAGCTGGCGGTGCGGCGCCTGCGCAACAAACCGCCGCGGTACTTCGAGGCGCCGACGACACGCTTCAACGCTGCGCTCACACCCCATCGGCGCGTCAGCGGCGCCCAGGTCGAACTGGACAGGGTCAAGGCCGTCAAGAACGCGTTCGGTGTGAAAGTGAACGATGTTGTGCTGGAACTGGTTTCGGGCGCCCTGCGGCACTACCTGCTGGTACGGGGAGAGCTGCCGCACCGGCCGCTGGTGGCGCAGGTGCCGGTGTCCACCCGGGGTGACAGCACGGAAGTGGGCAATTTCATCAGCTCGATGACGGTCGGGCTGGCCACCGATGTCGCCGACCCCGCCAAGCGAATGAGAGCCATCTACGCCAACTCGCAGGGCGCCAAGGAGATGGCGAAAGCGCTGACGGCACATCAGATCATGGGGCTGACGGAGACCACACCGCCCGGCCTGTTGGCCTTGGCTGCACGCGCCTACACCGCAAGCCATGTCGGCGGGGGCGTCGCCCCCATCAATCTGGTCGTCTCCAACGTTCCCGGAGTCGACTTCCCGCTCTATCTCGACGGAGCGGCAGTCGAGAGCATCGTTCCGCTCGGGCCCTTGGTGATGGACGTGGGGCTGAACGTCACCTGCATCAGCTACCGCGGCTGGCTGCAGTTCGGCTTCGTCACGACCCCGGAGATCGCCGACGACATCGACGAGTTGGCCGACGGGATCGAGCCGGCGCTGCAGAAGTTGGAGAAGGCCGCGGCGAGGGTTTGAAAGTAAATTGCGTCAGCTGCCACCGCGAAACGGGTTCTCCACCCGTATACCGCCGTAGTCTTCGCCGTCGCTCAAGTCCTCCGAGAGGAGGACGTCGCAACCAAGAGATCGGCCGGCTTCGACGATCGCGGCGTCCCAGTAGGACAATCCGAAGCGACGACGTGTCGCAAAGGCGGACAACATCACCTCCGCGGTAACGGCGGCGATGGAAAACCGCATGAACGACTCCACAAGGCCCACCGCCTGTTCGTGGGTGAGGGGATCAGGCCGGCTCACGCGAGTCGCCTGAACGTAGAACTCCTGCAGCACCTGCACGGAAAGCACCAGATCTCGGTCGGCCAGAATCTGGTTTGCGCGCTCAGCTTTGTCCTGTTCTTCGGGGTCACGCGAGATCGCATACAGCAGGACGTTCGTGTCAACGAACCGCACGGCTGTGGACCTCGTCGCGGGCGAGACGGTCCCGTGCTCGGAAGGTGCGAATTTCACCCTGGATCCGGCGCTGTCTCGCTTCCAGCCGGGAAAATTCGGCTTCCCGCTCGGATAGCGATGTCAGGAACTCGGCGACGAGAGCGCTCACGGACTTGCCCAATTCCGCGGCCCGGATTCTCGCCCGGCGGTAGACGTCGTCAGCAACCGAAACCGTAATGTTCTTCACATTTTCACAGTATCACAATTTCTGTGAAAACCCGCCAGCCAGCGCCGCTGCAGCTTCGCCGGTGCCGGACCTGTCGATGGGGGGCCTTGATCCGGGGATCGCCGGGAGGATCCTGTACGTCATGAGCAACCCACACGTTGGCGCCCCAACAGCTGCCGCCCGTGGCTCGGGCGCCGGGCTCGACCCCGCCGACATCAACGCTTAAGCCCGTCGGCTAGCCCGGGTTTCGGCGCAACGGCAATCAGATCTCGATGACGGTGGGCACGATCATCGGCTGGCGCCGGTAGCCCTCACCCACCCACTTGCCGACGGTCCGACGCACGGCCTGCGCGATCCGGGTGGGTTCTGTAACCTTCTCTGCGACAAGCAGTTCCATCTCCGCTTCGATCTTGGGGACGACGGGCTCGAGGGCCTTGGGGTCTTCCGAGAATCCCCGCGAATGCAGATGCGGCGGAACGGCGAGGTGTCCGGTGCCCCGGCGCACCACCACAGTCACCGCCACGAACCCCGACGACAGGATCAGCCTCTCACCCAGCGTGGCGTCCCCGACATCGCCCAGCACCAGCCCGTCGACGAACATCTTGCCCACCGGCACCGCTCCAGAGATACGCGCCCGGCCGGCTTCCAGGTCGACGCTGACGCCGTTCTCCGCCAACATGATGGACTTCTCCGGCACCCCGGTCCTGACGGCGAGTGCGGCGTTCGCACGCAGGTGCCGCCAGGTTCCGTGCACCGGCATCACGTTGCGGGGACGCACGCCGTTGTAGAGGAACAGCAACTCACCGGCGTGAGCATGGCCCGAAACATGCACGCGCACCTGATTGTTGGTGACGACGCGCGCGCCGATCTTCGACAGCGCGTCGATGACGCCGTACACCGCCTCCTCGTTGCCGGGAATGAGCGACGACGACAGCACCACCAGATCGCCGGACGTCAGTGTGATGCTGCGGTGCTCGCCGCGGCTCATCCGCGACAGTGCCGACATCGGCTCGCCCTGTGTGCCAGTGGTGATCAGCACCACCTGCTCGGGCGACATCAGCTCTGCCGCACCGATGTCCACCACGTCGGCGGGGGCCACCTGCAGGAAACCGAGTTCGCGGGCGATTCCCATGTTGCGGACCATCGAGCGGCCGACGAACGACACTCTGCGACCCAGCGACACCGCGGCATCGACGATCTGTTGCACGCGAGCGACATTCGACGCGAAACACGCGACGATCACGCGCCCGTCGGCGGAGCGGATGAGCCGGTGCAGCGCGGGACCGATCTCGCTCTCCGACGGTCCCACACCGGGCAGCTCCGCGTTGGTGGAGTCCACCAGCAGCAGGTCGACGCCCTTGTCGCCGAGCCGCGACATGCCGGGCAGGTCGGTCGGACGACCGTCGAGTGGCAGCTGGTCGAACTTGATGTCACCGGTGTGCAGCACCGTGCCCGCGCCGGTGTCGATCGCGATGGCAAGCGCATCCGGGATCGAGTGGTTGACCGCGAAATAACGGCACTCGAAGACGCCGTGGCTGGTGCGGCTGCCCTCGGACACTTCGATCAGGTTCGGCTTGATGCGGTGCTCCCGGCATTTCTCCGCGACCAGCGCCAGCGTGAACTTCGACCCGACCACTGGGATGTCACCGCGCAGCTTGAGCAGGAACGGAACCGCACCGATGTGGTCCTCGTGCGCGTGGGTGAGCAGCAGGGCCTCGATGTCGTCGAGCCGGTCTTCGACGTGACGCAGGTCGGGCAGGATCAGGTCGACGGCAGGCTCGTCGTGGTTCGGGAACAGCACGCCGCAGTCGACGATGAGCAGCCGGCCGAGATGCTCGAAAACGGTCATGTTGCGGCCGATTTCGCTGATTCCGCCCAGAGCGGTCACCCGCAGCGCGCCGGACGCCAACGGTCCCGGCGGCGCGAGATCAGCCATCAAACCAGCACCGCGGCGGCGCGCATGTCGGCGGCGAGCGCGTCGAACTGCTCCGGAGTGGCGGGCATCTGGGGCAGCCGCGGATCGCCGACGTCGATGCCCTGCAACCGCAGACCGGCCTTCGACATCGTCACGCCGCCCAGCCGCTTCATCGCTTCACACAGCGGACCCAGCGACACACTGGTCTTGCGCGCGGTCGCCAGGTCGCCAGAGTGGAACGCCGACAACATGTCTCGCAGCTGCCCGGCGGCCAGGTGCGAGATCACGCTGATGAACCCGGTGGCGCCCATCGCCAGCCAGGGCAGGTTGAGCGGATCGTCGCCGGAGTAGTACGCCAGCCCAGTCGACGCGATGATCTCCGCGCCTCCGTGCAAATCGCCTTTCGCGTCTTTCACGCCGACAATGTTCGGGTGGTACGACAGTTGCCGGATGGTGTCGAACTCGATCGGAATCACCGATCGCGGCGGAATGTCGTAGAGCAGCACGGGCACCGACACCGCGTCGGCGATCGCGCTGAAATGAGCGAGCACCCCCGCCTGCGGCGGCCGTGAGTAATACGGCGTCACCACCAGAAGACCGTGGGCGCCTTCGGCTTCACACGCCTTGGCCAGCTTGATGCTGTGTGCGGTGTCGTAGGTGCCGGCGCCGGCGATCACCCGGGCGCGGTCGCCGACGGCATCCAGCACGGTGCGCAACAGTGCCAACTTCTCCTCGTCGGAGGTGGTCGGCGCCTCACCGGTGGTACCCGACACCACCAGCCCGTCGCACCCCGCGTCGATCAAATGGGTCGCCAGCCCGGCGGCCGCCGGCAGGTCCAGAGCGCCACTGGCGTCGAAGGGCGTCACCATCGCGGTCAGCACCGTGCCGAGTTGGGCGCCGACGTCCATTGCGCTGGTGCTCACGGGGTCCAAGATTACCCGGCTGCCGTCAGGCTTCGGTGGCGAGAGGCGACGTGGCGACCTCGCTGCCGTCGGCCAGCACGGTGATGTCGAAGTCGGCGAACACCGCCGGTGCGACGTCGGCCAGCTGGCGCAGGCATGCGACGGCCAGCCGGCGAATCTCGACGTCGGCGTGCTCGGTGGCCCGGGTGGCGATGAAGTGCCGCCATGCGCGGTAGTTCCCGGTGACGACGATCCGCGTCTCCGTCGCGTTGGGCAGCACGGCCCTGGCAGCTTGGCGGGCCTGCTTGCGTCGCAGCACCGCGTTGGGCTCGTCGGCGAAGCTGGCCTCCAACTTATCCAGCAGGGTGATGTAGGCCTGCCGGCTCGCGTCGGCTGCGGCCAGGAACAGCCGCTGCAGCTCGGGGTCGCCCTCGATGCCGGGCGGCAACACCACCTGGGAGTCGCATTCGGGCACGAACCGCTGCGAGAGCTGCGAGAAGGAGAAATGCCGGTGCCGGGTCAGCTCGTGTGTGCAGGAGCGGGAGACCCCGGTGAGGTAGAGCGACACCGCCGCGTGCTCGAGCACCGAGAAGTGGCCGACGTCAATGATGTGCCGCAGGTAGGACGCGTTCGTCGCGGTCCGCGGGTTGGGCTTCGACCAGCTCTGGTAGCAGGCGCGGCCGGCGAACTCCAGCAGCGCCTGGCCGCCGTCCGCGTCGGTGCTCCACGGTATGTCCGGCGGCGCGATGAACTCGCTCTTCGCGATCAGCTGCACGCGCAGCGGCGCGGTTTCGGCCACGGCTAAGCACCCTAGTCGCGCCATGGGCAACGCCGACAATGCTCCGGTGAAAGAAAAGCCGTGAAGGTTTGCTCTGCGTGAAACGATCTACCGCACTGCGACCATCGCGCCCGAGGAGGTGCTGCCATTACGCGCACGCGGTGTGGCGCGCGGTCCAACGCTATAAGCGCCATTGATCGGAAACCCTTACAGACCACTGGACTCACGAAGAGTTACCAAATGAAACGCGCCGCAAAAATCGCATGCCGATGCGGACACCGCCTTCCTGTCCGCCCTGTCCGGGCACGGCATCACCTGGTCGTCTGACTCGACCGTCATCGCAGTAGGCCATGCGGCCTGCGCTGACGGGGCCGCGGGGAACACGCTGCAACAAACCTATGGCGACGTAAAGAGCGCGCTGACCAATCTCGGTGCCCAAGAAATCGAAACGGCATTCCGGATCTGACGCCTCTCGCTTATTCGCTGTGCCGCCTTTTCACGCTAAAGCGAGCTCCAACGGCGTCGCCAATTCGCCGCGGTCGGCCACCGTTACTTTCGGCAGTTCGAGCCAGCCCGCCATCGACTCGAGGTGCCGGGCCAACGCGGTGGCGACTGCGGCCGCCGGCTCACCCGGTTCGACGAACGCGCCGACGACGTGGAGCGCGTCGTTGTCGCGCTTCAGGTCGACGCGGCCGACCAGCCGGCCGTCGAGCAGGAAGGGCCACACGTAGTAGCCGAACGTGCGCTGGCGAGCGGGTACGTAGATTTCGATGCGGTAGTGGAAGTCGAACAGCCGCTGCACGCGCGGCCGGAAGAAGATCAGCGGGTCGAACGGGCAGAGCAGGGCCGTGCCGCGGTCGAGACGGGGCACGATCTGACCGCTGCGCAGGTAGGCCGGGGCCGACCAACCGTCGACGCCCACCCGTTCCAGCTCTCCGGCCGCCAGCAGCGCGGCGAGCGCGGGCTTGGCCTGCTGGGCAGACAGCCTGAAGTAGTCGCGGATGTCGGCTTCGGTGGCCACCCCCAGCGCCGTCGCCGCGCGCAACGTCAGTTCGCGAACGGCGTCGTCGTCAGGAATGTGGCGGGCCAGCACGTCGGGCGGCAGCACGCGCTCGGTCAGGTCGTAGTGACGGGCGAAGCCCACCCGCGTCGCGGTGGTGAGCACTCCCGATGCGAACAGCGCCTCGGCCACCCACTTGGTGTCGCTGCGGTTCCACCACGGGCCCTTGGCGCGGCGCGGCTCTGCTTCCAGGTATGCCTCGATCTGCCCGGCGGTGCTCGGACCGAGTTCGGTGACGGCCGCGACGACGTCGTCAACGAGCTGAGGGTTGGCCTTGACGACGTGCGTGCCCCAGCGGCCGTGACGGTACTGGCGCATCCGCCACCGCAGCAGAGGCCAGTCGTCCACCGACATCAGCGCGGCCTCGTGCGCCCAATACTCGACCAGCAGCCGCGGTGATCGTGCGCTGTGACTCCACGCGGCGCGGTCGAGCATGCCGCGGTCATAGGGGCCGAGTCGGCTCAACACCGGAGCGTAATGCGCGCGAACCGCTACCGACACCGAATCAAGCTGCAGCACCTGGATTCTGGAGATGAGACGACGCAGGTGCGCGCGGGTGACCCGGGAGGGAGCCGGCTCTGCGAAGCCCTGTGCCGCCACAGCGATCCGGCGCGCCTGGTCGCGGGTGAGACGAGTCACCGCCGGCGGTAGGTGCTAAACCGGTAGCGGAGGCCCGTCCTGCTGGACTGCCAGTCGCCGTCCTCGGCCACCCAGCTCTCGTCGAGCATCGGGGCGAGTGCGTCGTCGTCCTCGACAGGGATGTCGAGATCGATCTCGGTCACCTCGCAGACCGAGGCGTGCGGCAGCGCAAGAGGGTAGATCTCCCCGCCGCCGATCACCCACACCTGTTCGCCGCTGAGCGCATCGTGCAACGAGGTCACCACGTCGGCTCCGTCGGCGGCGTAGTCGGACTGGCGCGTGACGACGACGTTCCGCCGGCCAGGGAGCGGACGAACCTTGGGGGGCAACGACTCCCAGGTGGCCCGGCCCATCACGACGGTGTGGCCCATCGTGAGCTCCTTGAAGCGGGCCATGTCTTCGGGCAGGCGCCACGGGATGCCGCCGGCGCGGCCGATCACACCCGAATTTGTCTGCGCCCAGATCAGGCCGACCCTCATACCGCCACCGGCGCCTTGATCGCCGGGTGCGGGTTGTAGTCGAGGATCGCGATGTCTTCGTAGGTGTAATCGAACAATGAATCTCGCTGCGCGAGAACGAGTTCCGGGTAGGGTCGTGGTTGCCGGCTGAGCTGCTCGGTGACCTGCTCGACGTGGTTGTCGTAGATGTGGCAGTCACCGCCGGTCCAGACGAACTCGCCGACGCCGAGGCCCGCCTGTGCGGCCATCATGTGCGTCAGCAGCGCGTAGCTGGCGATGTTGAACGGCACGCCGAGGAACAGGTCGGCGCTGCGCTGGTACAGCTGACAGCTCAGCCGGCCGTCGGCGACGTAGAACTGGAACAGCGCGTGGCACGGGGCCAGCGCCATCTGCGGAATGTCGGCGACGTTCCACGCCGACACGATGATCCGCCGCGAGTCGGGGTCGGTGCGCAGCAACTCCAGCGCCGCGCTGATCTGGTCGATGTGCTCGCCACTCGGGGTCGGCCAGGACCGCCACTGCACGCCGTAGACCGGGCCGAGATCGCCTGCGTCCGAAGCCCATTCGTCCCAGATGGTGACGCCGTGCTGATGCAGCCAGCCGACGTTGGAGTCGCCGCGCAGGAACCACAGCAGCTCGTAGATCACCGACTTGAGGTGCACTTTCTTGGTGGTGATCAGCGGGAAGCCGGCGGACAGGTCATAGCGCAGCTGCCGGCCGAACAAGCTTCTCGTCCCCGTCCCGGTGCGGTCGGATTTCGCCGTGCCGCTGTCCATCACCAGGCGCAGCAGATCCTCGTAGGGAGTGGCGATGGGCACGCCGGTCAGCTTACTGGCCGGACCGGCGAGTAGAACGGAACCATGCCGAGCGTCTCTGCGACCGTCACCACCCCCGACGGCAGCTGTCCAGTCACCCTGCACACCCCGAACGGCAGCGGCCCGTGGCCGGGCGTGGTCATGTACCCCGACGCCGGCGGCGTGCGCGACACGTTCCACGACATGGCCGACACCCTGGCGGGCTTCGGGTACGCGGTGCTGCTTCCCGACGTGTACTACCGCCACGACGACTGGGAGCCCTTCTCCATGCAGACGGTGTTCGACGATCCCGCCGAGCGCAAGCGGCTGTTCGGCATGATCGGCAGCCTGACACCGGACAGGCTCTGCGCCGACGCCGCCGCATTCTTCGACTTCCTCGCCCAGCGGCCCGAGGTGCGAGGCGAACGGTTCGGTGTCTGCGGCTACTGCATGGGTGGACGCGCGTCGGTGATCGTCGCCGGCCGGCTACCCGATCGCGTCGCGGCCGCCGGCTCGATCCACGGCGGTGGCCTGGTCACCGATGGATCCGACAGCCCCCACCTGCTGGCCGAGCGGATGACGGCAACGGTTTATGTCGGCGCCGCCGAAAACGACGCGTCGTTCACCGCCGATCAGGCGGAAATATTCGACAAGGCGCTGGAGACGGCGGGCGTCGCGCACACGATCGAGACGTACCACGCCGGCCACGGGTTCGCGGTCCCCGACAACGTGCCGTACGACGCCGAGGCCGCCGAGCGGCATTGGCTGGCGCTGCGGGCATTGTTCGAGTCCACACTGCCCGGTTAATGCTTGCGCCCGCGCAGCAGAGTCGCCACTGCTCGGAGCATGCCGCGGAACGCATAGAACGCTGTGATGGCGCAGATGACGAGCAGCGCGATGAGCATGGGCAGCCAGTTGCTCCGGTGGTCCTCTTTGGTCCACCAGATAATCGTGAACAGCACCGCGGCGATGAACAGCACGATGTCGCGCCAGTTGCCCTCATAGCTGGCGGCAGCTGCTCGGAGTCGGCGGCTGCGGTCGTTGGCCTCCACGAGGTCGTCGATGCGCTGGTCGATCGTGCGCTGAATCGCTTGTCGGCGCGCCACCTCCTCGGGCGGCAACGAGTTGAGCAGCTCGAGGTCCTGCTTGATCGTGGCGCGAAAATCCGGGCCCTTGATCTGGCCCGCCGCCAGCCCGAGGAGCGCCCCTCCGGCCAGCGGCGCGGCGCCGATCGCGATTTCGGCAAGACCAGGCATGTGCGCTCCTTGTTTATCATCAGGTCGGCCAGCGTGCCATCGAGATCGGCTGGCCGAACGTCATTGCGCTGCCCTGCGGCGTGACCGATCACGATCAGGCGCCCGCTGCGGCGGCAAACACGACCTAATACCGGCGAGCGTTCGAGGTCAACTTCTGGGGATCGGTTCAGGTGATACGGACCGACCGACGGAGCTCGAAACTACGCCATCAACTGGGCAGCAATCGTCGCTCCGAGTTCCCAGCACGACTCTAAGTCGCCCTTGCTCGGCTTGCCCGAGACCACCACGGTCTGAGCGGCTTTCACCCAACCGAGCCCGGTCGTGATGGCGTCGACGCCCCGCTCGGCCCCCTCGGTGCCCTGGTTGCCATGGAGGTAGAGGCCGAACGGCCGGCCACGGGTCGTGTCCAGGCACGGGTAGTAACAGACATCGAACGCGTGCTTGAGGGCGCCGCTCATGTATCCCAGGTTGGCCGGGGTACCGAGGAGGTAGCCGTCGGCCTCGAGCATGTCGGCGGGCGCGACGGTGAGTGCCGGTCGCCGCACAACTTCCACACCTTCGATCTCGGGGTCGGTCGCCCCAGCGACCACTGCCTCGAACATCTCCTGGCAGTGCGGGGACGGGGTGTGGTGGACGATCAGCAATCGCGGCATCCGCAAGCCTCCACCTCACCGGGCCGATCGGTATGGGGGTGGCCACCTCGCTGCCCGGCCGCACGACACGGAGTGTCACTCCCGCGGACGAAGATCACCGATCCTCAATCGGTCGTGGCGCCCGGTTTACTTCTCGCCGGTGAATCGGACGGCCTTCTCGTAGATCAACAGGGCCACGCAGCCTCCCACGCTGCCCGGCGAATGCCGCGTGCCGGGCGGATTGACGACGAAGCTGCCCGCCGGATAGCAGCCGTGCTCGTCGAACTCGTCGCCCTCGAGGACGAACATGTGCTCATAGCCGACGTGTTCGTGTTCGGCGACGCGCGCGCCGGCCTCGTAGCGCAGCAACACTGCCGCGGCCCCACCATTGCCTTCGTCGTATAGCCAGTGCGCGGTGACACCCGGGCGAAAGGCCTGCCAGTCAGCCGTGGACCGCAGCGCTTTGGCTTGCTCGACGAGACTAGAGAAGACGATCGGATCGGTGGGCGAGAGCATGGGGGCCTACAGGGTTGCCAGGCAGTCAACGATCTCGTCCGACGTGCACGTCCAGCCGACGATGCCGCCCTGGGCGACCAGTGCCCGCAGCGTCGTGTCCTTGAATTCGGGGAAGTAGCTATCGGTGCCGTCCTCGACCAGTACGCAGTCGAAGCCGCGGTCGTTGGCACAGCGCATGGTGGTCTGCACGCACACCTCGGTGGTGACCCCGGTGATGAACAGATGGGTGATGAGGCGCGTGGTCAGGTACTCATAAAAGTTCGTCCGGTAGAAAGCGTCTTTTCCGGGTTTGGCGATAACCAATTCGTGTTCTGCCGGCGCGTTCTCGGCGATGAAGTCCGATCCCTCCTCGCCGTCGATCAGAATTCGCCCCATCGAGCCGACGTCACCGATCTTGATCCGTGGGTTTCCGCGATTGCGCTTGGCCGTAGGAACGTCGGACAGGTCCGGCTTATGGCATTCCTTGGTGTGAATGATCGGTAGAGCGGCTTTGCGAAAGGCGGCCTGTAGCTTGGCGATAACCGGGATGCACGGAGCGATGTTGTCGATGTTGTTGCCGAGCGACTCGGCGAAACCGCCCGGTTGGCAGAAATCCCGTTGCATGTCGATACAGACCAACGCCACATGGTCGATGCCGAACTCGAAGGGAAAGGGCTTTGCGTCGATCGTCGGCATATTCCTCACTCCCACGCGCGAGAACCACTGGATTTAGTACCCGAGACTGTCAGCGCTGGCCTGACGACACCACAATGTCAGGGATGTCCCGGGGTTCGCAGCGGAATGAAAGAGGACGATCGGCAGGCTGTTCATCGCGGCTTCTTGGCCTGCATCTCGACCGCCTTGCTCATCGTCTCGCGGGCCCTCGGACGGTCGCCGGCGTAGTCATAGGCGCGGGCCAGGCGGTACCAGCGGCGCCAATCGTCCGGGTCGCGCTCGACTTCCCCGCGCACCGACCGGAAGAGTTCGTCGGCGGCATCGCGGCGGATGCGGCCAGACGGCATCCGCGGAAGGGCACTGACGTCCAGCTCCATGCCCGCATCGTGGATGAGTCGGGCTAGGCGCTGGTGTGTTAGTCCCGCCCGCAGCGTGCTGACCATCACCCAGACACCGATCAGCGGCAGGATCATCAGCGCCAGACCGAGCCCGATCGCGGCCGTCGACCCCGAGAACATCAGCTCGGTCGCGATCCGGCCCAGCAGCACGAAGTAGACGATCAGCGCGACGCAGAGGAACGCGATCAGAAGCTGAATTCGCCTGACTTCGCTCACAAATCGAGCAGCGGTTCGATGCCGACCGTCAGGCCAGGGCGTTGCCGGGCGCGGCGCACCGCGAGCAGCACGCCGGGCACGAACGACGTCCGGTCGATGCTGTCGTGCCGGATGGTCAGCGTCTCGCCCTGGGTGCCGAACAGCACCTCCTGGTGGGCGACCAGGCCGGCCAGCCGAACCGAGTGCACCGGGATGCCGTCGACGTCTGCGCCGCGGGCTCCGGGCAGAGCGCTCGACGTGGCATCGGGGTTGGGCGGCAGGTCTTTTCGCGCGTCGGCGATGAGCTTGGCGGTGCGGGCGGCGGTGCCCGACGGCGCGTCGGCCTTGTTGGGGTGGTGCAGTTCGATGACTTCGACGGATTCGAAGAAGCGGGCGGCCTCTTGTGCGAACCGCATCGACAGCACCGCGCCGATCGCGAAGTTCGGCGCGATCAGCACGGCGGTGTCGGGCCTGTCCGTCAGCCACTCTTGGACCTGGTGCAGACGCTCTTCGGTGAAGCCGGTGGTGCCGACGACCGCGTGAATCCCGTTGTCGATCAGGAACTTCAGGTTGTCCATCACGACGTCGGGATGGGTGAAGTCGATGACGACCTCGGTGCCGGTGTCGACGAACAGGGACAGCGGATCACCCGCGTCGACCTCGGCGCAGAGCGTCAGATCGTCGGCTTTCTCGACAGCGGCAACCATCGTCGCGCCGACCTTGCCCTTCGCGCCCAGCACTCCGACTCGCATACGCTGAGCGTAGCGCCAGCCTTCAGTCCGGTGAGCGTGCGCTAACGCCAATGACAACGCCGATGAAGTAGGCGTTTCAGGCACGCTCGCGCACCGGTCGGAAGCCCTTGGAAGCAAGCCAGGCCCGCGCCCGGCCGCGCTGGCGTTCACTGGACAGCCGGTAGTACCGCTGGAGTTCTTCCGGCCACCACGCGAGCACATCTTTGAAGCGGCGGAAAGCCCCTCTTCCGTTGATCGCGATCTCGAGGCGGTCAGCGATGTCGGGATCGTCCACTGTGGCGATGAAGATTTCCATGTCGCGGTAGCCATCGTGTGAGCCAATGGGTTCCGCGTAGAGCCATCGGTCCTCGTCGTCTTCGTCGTCCTCTTCGTCGCCTTCTTCGTCGCCCATGAAATCGTTGTCGGCAGGCCAGCACCCGCCCCGCTCCAGATCGATCCGGCAACCACCCATGATCGGGTCACCTTCGCGCATGGAAGCCAGCTCGTCCAGATCGACCTGAACCGCGCGCAGTAGCGGCGTCGGCCCGTTGCCCAGCGCCGCGTCAAGCTGGTCGGCCAACTCCTCATCGCCGTCCCACCACCGCCTCCGCAGCGCCGCAGCGCACTCGGCCGCTAATTCGGTCGCGCCGTCGACGTTCTGAGCAATCGCGTCCAGCAGACCCTCCCCCGCCAACTGCAGCGCGTCATCAGTCAGCCGTCCCCGCACCAGGTCCACGACCGATCCGTCCGCCCGGTACACCGCGCCGCGCAACTCCCTGTATGCATCACCGCCCCAAGAGGTCACCACACCACCGTAAGGACGTGCCGCGAGGGTGCGGAGTTGTCGGATTTTCCCGGCGCGTCGCAATACAAACGCGCACGCTCGCGGCGATGAGAGTTACAGCGGGGCGCCGCCGCGCAGGTGCTCGAAGATCAGCGAGGTCTGCGTGCCGGCGACATCGGGGTCGGCGTTGAGGTTCTCGACGACGAACGCGCGCAAATCCTCCGTGTCGCGCGCTGCCACATGCAGGATGAAGTCGTCTGCGCCGGCCAGGAAGTACACGTCGATGACCTGCGGCAGCTTGCGGATCTCGGAGATGAAGTGGCGAATGCGCCCGCGGGCGTTGGATTGCAGGCTCACCGAGATCATCGCCTGCAACGGCCGGCCGATCGCGGCAGGGTCGACGTCGGTGTAGAAGCCGCGAATGACGCCGATGTCCTGAAGGCGGCGCAGCCGGCCGTGACATGTCGACGCCGCGATGCCCACCATGTCCGCGAGCACGCTGTTGGGAATGCGCGCGTCGTCGTGCAGGGCGTCGAGAATCCGCCGGTCGACGTCGTCGATCTGCGGCAGCCGAACATCCTTCGGCGGGCCCGGCGAGTCGGCCGCAGATTTCGTCGATCGTTCCATGATGGAGGGATCATACTGAATGTTGATCGGTGGAATTGCGGCTTAGTCGAATCTTCTTCACACTGGAAACATCCTTCCCCGATCGAGGAGCGATCATGCGTATCGGCGTCCCGACCGAGATCAAGAACAACGAGTACCGGGTCGCGGTCACGCCCGCGGGGGTCGCCGAACTCACCCGCCGCGGGCACGACGTCGTTATCCAGGCCGGCGCAGGCGACGGATCGTCCATCTCTGATGCCGACTTCAAAGCGGCAGGCGCCGAGATCATCTCCGGCGCCGAGCACATCTGGGAGCAGGCCGAGTTGCTGCTGAAGGTCAAGGAGCCGATCGAACCCGAGTACGCGCTGATGCGCCATGGCCAAACACTGTTCACCTACCTGCATCTGGCTGCGTCGCAGCCGTGCACCGAAGCCCTGATGCGCTCTGGCGTCACGTCGATCGCGTACGAAACGGTGCAGACCGCCGACAATGCGCTGCCGCTGCTGGCGCCGATGAGCGAGGTGGCCGGGCGGCTCGCCGCTCAGGTCGGCGCGTACCACCTGATGGCGCCCGCGGGCGGCCGCGGCGTCCTGATGGGCGGAGTGCCCGGCGTCGGTCCAGCCGACGTCGTCGTGATCGGCGGCGGCACGGCCGGCTACAACGCCGCCCGGATCGCCAGCGGCATGGGTGCGCACGTCACCGTGCTCGACGTCAACATCACCAGGCTGCGCGAGCTGGACGCCGAGTTCGGCGGCCGAATCCGCACCCGCTACTCGTCGGCGCTGGAACTCGACGGCGCGGTCAAGCGGGCCGACCTGGTGATCGGTGCCGTGCTCGTCCCGGGCGCCAAGGCACCCAGGCTGGTGTCGAATTCGCTCGTCGCACGGATGAAGCCCGGTGCAGTACTGGTGGACATCGCCATCGACCAGGGTGGGTGCTTCGAGGACTCGCGGCCCACCACTCACGACAAGCCAACCTTCACGGTGCACGGCACGGTGTTCTACTGCGTGGCCAACATGCCGGGCGCGGTGCCGAGGACGTCGACGTTCGCTTTGACGAACGCCACGATGTCCTACGTGCTCGCGCTGGCCGACCAGGGTTGGCAGGGTGCCTGCCGAGCCGATCCTGCTGTGGCGAAGGGGCTTTCGACGCATGACGGGGCACTGCTCAATGGGCAGGTGGCCCGCGATTTGGGTCTGCCGTTCACTGAGCCGGCGCCGCTGCTCGCTTGGTAACGGCTCAGCGCTCAAAACAACGGCTCGGTACGCAATCCGCAGTGCTCACGGATCACCTCGAAGTCGCGATCTCGATGAGCCACGGCTACCCCAAGCCGCAGCGCCACGGCCGCCACCTGGCAATCGATGAGGCTTCGCACTGTGTCACCGCCCCGGCGACATCGGCGATGGATCGCGGCCGCGTCTTCGGCGTCCCGCAATGCGGCCACCGGCTCGATGTCGAAAAGCTGCAGAAGCCGCCGCCGCGATGCAGCCTTGGACTCGTCCGTCGTCCCAATCAGCAACTCCAGCAGCACCACTTCCGGCACGATCACCGTCAAGTCAGCCGCGATACGATTCGTCAACCAGCGGCCGGCCGTCGACTCCGGCGCGGTGAAGTAGTCGATCCACGCCGACGTGTCGACGATCATCTACGACTCGTCGCGGTCGGCCTCGATGCCGGAGAATGACTCGACCTCGTCGTTTGTGTAATCGAAGCCGCTACCCCGCATCTGTAACGCCTCGTCGCGACTGAGCGGCTCACCCACGAGCCTGCGCAGCGCCAGATCGACAGCCTTTCGTTTCGAATCGAGCCGATACATTCGCTGCGCCGCGGCGACAAGGTCGTCGTCGATTTCGATGTTGGTACGCGACATCCCGTGAAGATACACCCTGATGTGTATCAAGGTGTCACTAGCGTCGGCACCGCGGCCGCCCGGCTCCGCGACAGCTCAGCCCTCGACCAGACGGCTCCGGTAACGGCGCATTCCGGCGATCCAGCCGTCGTAGTCCGCGCCTTTCAGCCGGTACATGTCCAGCACATCCGGGTGCGGCAACACCAGAAACCTGTTCTCCCGGATAGCGGTCAACGTCATCGCCGCCACCCGGCCGGGTTCGAGCACCTCGCCGGCGGCCAGAACGGCGCCGGCCGCCAATCGCCCATCAGGCTCCGGCGATTCCCGCAACTCGGTCAACAACGCGGTGTCCACACCCATCGGGCACACGCAGCTGACGCCGACGCCCGCCTCGCCGTACGTGATGGCCAGCCACTCGGCGAAGCAGACCGCGCCGTGCTTGCTCACCGAATACGCCGCCGCGCCGAGCTGGGTCAGCAGCCCCGCCGCCGACGCGACCGACACGAAGTACCCGGCGCCGCGGTCCACCCATGCTGGGACCAGCTGCGTCGCGGCCCGGATGTGAGCCCGCAGATTCACGTTCAGCACGTGATCCCAATCGCTCTCGGGGATAACCAGGCCCGGCGGGCCGCCCACGCCGGCATTCGCGACGTAGATGTCCACCGGGTCGAATTCCGTTGCCGCCACGGCGATCAGCGCACCGATGTCGGCTTCGGCGCCGGCATCGGCCGCTCGCGCGACCGCCTGCCCGCCGGCGGCCGAGATGGCGCCTACGGTCTGCTCGGCTCGGACGAGGTCAATGTCACTGACGACGACGCGCGCACCCGCCTCGGCCAGCGCAGTGGCCAGCGCACGACCTATCCCGGAGCCTGCTCCGGTGACAACGGCCACCTTGCCTTCGATGTCCATGGCCCTAGAGCTTGCGAAGTGGTTGCGGCAGATGATGTTTGGCGTGGTACGGCCCGAGCACCGCCGCGCCGTACGGCCCCGCCAAGACGCGGCGCGCCACGGTGTTCACCTCGTCGAGGGTGACGCTGTCGATCTGAGCGAGCGTGTGGGCGATGCTGCGGCGCTCGCCGTAGTTCAGCTCGCTGCGGCCGATCCGGTTCATCCGCGATGCCGAGTCCTCGAGCCCGAGAACCAAGCCGCCGCGCAGCGAGCCCTTGGCGATGCGACATTCATCGGCGGTGATACCTTCGCGCGCAACGTTTTCCAGGACCGACGCGGTGACGTCGACTACCTCGGCGAAGCGCTCCGGCAGGCACGCCGTGTACACGGACAGCGCACCGCTCTCGGCGAAGGTGTCGACCGTCGAGTACACCGTGTAGGCCAGCCCGCGCTCTTCGCGGATCTGCTGAAACAGCCGCGAGCTGAGGCCGCCCCCGATCGCGGTGTTCAGCACCGCCAGCGCCCAGCGATGCTTCCAGTGCCGCCCGGGACAGCGGACGCCGAGAGTCAGGTGGGTCTGCTCGGCATCGCGGGTGCACAGTGCCAGCCCCGGCCGGCCCGGCACTCGACCTGCGCCCTTGCGCGGCGGCACCGGCGTGCGGTCGCGCTGCAGCCGCGCCCCGAAGTAACGCCGGACCAGTGCCACCACCTGATCGTGGTCGACGTTCCCGGCGACCGCGACCACCATCCGCTCCGGGGTGTAGCGATGCACGTGGAAGGAATGCAGCTGCGCGCGCGTCATCGACGACACCGAGGCATGCGTGCCGATCACCGGACGGCCGACCGGGTGGCCACCGAACAACGCAGCCAGGAACACATCGCCGATCGCATCTTCGGGATCGTCGTCGCGCAGCGCGATCTCTTCCAGCACCACGTCACGCTCGAGCTCGACGTCGCCGGGCGCGCAGACCCCGTTGAGCACCACGTCGGACACCAGCTCGACGGCCATCTCGAGGTCGCTGTCCAGCACATGCGCGTAGTAGCAGGTGTGCTCCTTGGCGGTGAACGCGTTCAGCTCGCCGCCGACCGCGTCCACGGCCTGGGCAATCTGCACCGCCGTACGCGTGGGAGTCGCCTTGAACAACAGGTGCTCGAGGAAGTGCGCGGCACCCGCGACGCTCGCCCCCTCATCGCGGGATCCCACGCCCACCCAGACGCCGACGGACGCCGAATGCACGCCCGGCAGGCATTCCGTGACGACGCGCAGGCCGCCGGGAAGCGTGGTGCGCCGGAGGGCGGCGCCGACGTCAGGGGCCCGTGTGCGCGGCATCCGCAGGTGCGGGGGAAGCTGAGGAAGGTTCGGCGGTGTCTTCCTCGGAAACCAGGACCAGCGAGATCTTGCCCCGGTTGTCGATGTCGGCGATCTCCACGCGCAGCTTGTCGCCGACCTTGACGACGTCCTCGACCTTGGCGATCCGCTTGCCCCGGCCCAGCTTGGAGATGTGCACCAGACCGTCGCGTCCGGGCAACAGCGACACGAACGCGCCGAAGTCGGTGGTCTTGACGACGGTGCCCAGGAAGCGCTCTCCGGTCTTGGGCAACTGCGGGTTGGCGATCGCGTTGATCTTGTCGATCGCGGCCTGTGCCGACAGGCCGTCGGTGGCGCCGACGAACACCGTGCCGTCGTCCTCGATCGAGATCTGGGCGCCGGTCTCCTCGGTGATCGAGTTGATCATCTTGCCCTTCGGGCCGATGACCTCGCCGATCTTGTCCACCGGCACCTTGATCGTGGTGACCCGCGGTGCGTACGGGCTCATCTCGTCGGGCGCGTCGATGGCCTCGGCCATCACCTCGAGAATCGTCAGCCGGGCGTCCTTGGCCTGCGACAGCGCACCCGCCAGAACCCGCGACGGGATGCCGTCGAGTTTGGTGTCCAGCTGCAGGGCGGTGACGAAGTCCTTGGTGCCGGCCACCTTGAAGTCCATGTCACCGAACGCGTCCTCGGCGCCGAGGATGTCGGTCAGCGCGACGAACCGCCGCTCCGTAACAGTTCCAGTTGCCGTCTCCGTTTCCACGTCGTCGGACACCAGGCCCATCGCGATGCCGGCGACCGGCGCCTTCAGCGGCACCCCGGCGTTCAGCAGCGCCAACGTCGACGCGCACACCGAGCCCATCGACGTCGACCCGTTGGAGCCGAGCGCCTCGGACACCTGCCGGATCGCGTACGGGAACTCCTCGACGCTGGGCAGCACCGGCATCAGCGCCCGCTCGGCCAGCGCGCCGTGCCCGATCTCGCGGCGTTTGGGTGAGCCGACGCGGCCGGTCTCGCCGGTGGAGAACGGCGGGAAGTTGTAGTGGTGCATGTAGCGCTTGGAAGTCTCCGGCCCCAGCGAGTCGATCTGCTGGGCCATCTTGACCATGTCCAGCGTGGTGACGCCCAGGATCTGGGTCTCGCCGCGCTCGAACAGCGCGCTACCGTGCGCGCGCGGCACGACTGACACCTCCGCGCTCAATGCGCGGATGTCGGTGATGCCGCGGCCGTCGATGCGGAAGTGATCAGTCAAAATGCGTTGCCGGACAAGATTTTTCGTCAGCGCCCGGAATGCGGCCGAGATCTCTTTCTCGCGGCCGCTGTACGTCTCGGCCAGCCGCGCCAGCACGTCGGCCCTGATCTCCTCGGTGCGCTCGTTGCGCTCGGCCTTGCCGGCGATGGTCAGCGCCTTGGTCAGTTCGTCGGTGGCCACCGATGCCACCGCGTAGTACGCGTCGTCGCCGTAGACGGGGAAGACGGGGTACTCGCCGGTCTCCTTCGCGGCCTTCTCGGCCAATTCCTGCTGAGCGATGCACAGCGTTTGAATGAACGGCTTGGCCGCTTCCAGGCCTTCTGCGACCACGGATTCGGTGGGCGCCTGCGACCCGGCGCCGACCAGTTCGACGACGTTCTCGGTGGCCTCCGCCTCGACCATCATGATCGCGACGTCGTCACCGGCCCCGTCTACCAAGCGCCCGGCGACCACCATGTCGAACACCGCGCGCTCGAGCTGCGCGACGGTCGGGAACGCCACCCAGCTGCCGTCGATCAGCGCCACTCGCACGGCGCCGACCGGGCCGGAGAACGGCAGGCCGGCCAGCTGGGTGGACGCCGAGCCGGCGTTGATCGCGAGCACGTCGTAAAGCTCGTCTGGATCGAGGCTCAAGATGGTGACGACGACCTGGATCTCGTTGCGCAGCCCGTCGACGAACGACGGGCGCAGCGGGCGGTCGATGAGCCGGCAGGTCAGGATCGCGTCGGTGGACGGCCGGCCTTCGCGGCGGAAGAACGAGCCGGGGATGCGCCCGGCGGCGTACATACGCTCTTCGACGTCGACGGTCAGTGGGAAGAAGTCGAAGTGCTCCTTGGGATTCTTGCTCGCGGTGGTGGCCGAGAGCAGCATGGTCTCCTCGTCGAGGTAGGCGACCACCGATCCGGCGGCCTGCTGCGCGAGGCGGCCGGATTCGAAACGGATGGTGCGGGTGCCGAAGCTCCCGTTGTCGATGGTGGCGGTCGACTCGTAGACGCCCTCGTCGATTTCAGCTACAGACATGAGCCGGGGTATTCCTTCGTTCGTTTGTTCGGCGCTATGTCCAGCAGTGGCGAACAACCCGAACGGCATCGGCCTGAGTTTGGCTACGGCCATCGATCGAAGCGGCCGGACTCCGTCATCAGCGCCCGGCAGCCACTACCGAAGACCGCCCGATGCAGGCTGGCCACTGTCGTGACATGCAAGCCCGAGCCGGCTGGCCCGGAACGGGCCAAGTCTACCCCGGCGCTGTCCGCAGGCCACATTCGCGCCGAGAACACAGTTGATGACAAAAATCGGCCGAGAACCGTCATCAACTGTGTTCTCGGCGCGGGTTTCTGCGTCAGCGGCGCATGCCGAGCCGGTCGATCAGCGAACGGTACCGCGCCACGTCGACCTCGGACAGGTACTTGCCCAGCCGCCGGCGCCGGCCGACGAGCAGCAGCAGGCCGCGCCGCGAGTGGTGGTCGTGCTTGTGCACCTTGAGGTGCTCGGTGAGGTCGTTGATGCGCTTGGTCAGCAGCGCGATCTGAGCCTCCGGTGAGCCGGTGTCGGTCTCGTGCAGGCCGTAGTTGGCCAGGATTTCTTTCTTCTGTTCGGCGGTGAGCGCCACGACTTCAACTCCATTACTTCGGTCCGCGATCAGAGATTCAGGCGCGGCCGCCGCGGACTGCAGCGCATCGCCGTGTCGGCTGGCGAGTCTAGCAGGGCATCACCGGGCGGACAGAATCGTGCGGGCCCGCTCGGTGTCCGCCTCCATCTCGCTGATCAGGTCGCCCACCTCTGCGAACCTGCGCTGCCCGCGGATGCGGGCGACGAAGTCGATCGCGACGTGCTGGCCGTAGAGGTCGGCGGACGTGTCGAGCACATACGCCTCGACGGTGCGGGTGCGGCCGGAGAACGTCGGGTTGGTGCCGACGGACACGGCGGCCTGATACCGCTCGCCCGGCACGACGGTGCCGACAACGGGCCCATGGCCCAGCACGGTGAACCAGGCTGCGTACACGCCGTCGGCGGGAATCGCCGAGTACATCGGCGGCGCCACGTTCGCGGTCGGAAATCCCAGCACACGGCCGCGGCCCTCGCCGCGGATCACCACGCCCTCGACCCGGTGCGGCCGGCCCAGCGCCTCCTCTGCGGCCACCACGTCCCCGGCGTCGACGCAGGACCGGATGTAGGTGGCCGAGAACGTCACCGTCTCGTTGTTGTGGTGTTCGACGGCCAGCGGGATCGCCTGAACCGAGAAGCCGAACCGCTCGCCGGCCTGGCGCAGCGTGTCGACGTTGCCGGCTGCCTTCTTGCCGAACGTGAAGTTCTCGCCCACGACGACCTCGACGACGTGCAGCCGCTCGACGAGCAGTTCGTGGATGTAGCGGTCCGGAGTGAGTTTCATGAAGTCCGGCGTGAACGGCATGACCAGGAAGACGTCCACGCCGAGTTCCTCGGCGAGCTCGGCACGCCGGGTCAGCGTGGTCAGCTGCGCCGGATGGCTGCCGGGATAAACGACTTCCATCGGGTGCGGATCGAACGTCATCAGCACCGTCGGCACCCCGCGGGAACGGCCCTCTTTCACGGCGGTCGCCACCAGCTCCTGGTGGCCGCGGTGCACGCCGTCGAACACACCGATCGTCAGGACGCATCTGCCCCAGTCGGTGGGGATCTCCTCCTGGCCGCGCCAGCGCTGCACTCGGCAAGCCTAACGGTCCACCCGCGGTGGGTGCTTGCGCTAGGAGCAAACAGCTCGCGCGGCCGCGCGCGGTCCCCGAACTGCGGCTCAAGTGCCTAGACTTTCAGCTGTGACTGCTGCCAACGACGCCCGTGGGTTGACGTCGGTCGCCCAGGACTATCTCCGGGTGATCTGGAAGGTCCAGGAGTGGTCCGGCGAGAGGATCAGCACCAAGATGCTGGCCGAACGCCTCGGGGTGTCGGCAAGCACTGCGTCGGAATCGATCCGCAAGCTCGCGGACCAAGGACTCATCGAACACGAGAAGTACGGGGCGGTGACGCTGACCGAGCGTGGCCGCCGGGCCGCAGTGTCGGTGGTGCGCCGGCACCGCCTGCTGGAGACGTTCCTGGTGCAGGAGCTCGGCTACAGCTGGGACGAGGTGGACGACGAAGCCGAGGTGCTCGAGCATGCGGTCAGCGATCTGATGCTGTCACGCATCGACGCCAAGCTCGGTCACCCACAGCGCGACCCGCACGGCGACCCGATCCCGACGCTTGACGGCCGCGTGCCGACGCCGCCGGCCCGTCAGCTCTCCGAGTGCGAAGACGGCGACCACGGCGCGGTGGCCCGCATCTCCGACTCCGACCCCGAGATGTTGCGCTACTTCGACTCTGTCGGGATCGCACTGGATTCCCATCTGACGGTGCTGACCCGGCGTGACTTCGCCGGCACCGTGTCGGTGGAGATCGGCGACGGCCACGACGGCGACTCGGCGAAGGCCACGGTGGAGTTGGGACACCCTGCGGCAGAGTCGATTTGGGTGGTGCCCTGCTAGGCGGCTAAAGCTGGGCTAAAGCAGGGCTAAAGCGGGGCTAAAGCGTCGCCGGGCGCAGCACCACGGCCGATTTCGTGCGGGCGCCCTCGTCCCGCAGTAGCGCGATGACACGCCCGCCGGGTGCCGTCGCGACGTACACGCCGTCGATGCCCGCCGGCGCCAATGCCCGTCCGTGCCGCGCAGATTCGGCCTCCTCAGCGTTGAGGTCCCGGCGCGGGAACGCCAGCAGGCAGGCCTCGTCGAGGGTAAAGCTCAGTTGCGGCTTGTCGGCTAGATCCTCCAGCGTGCGCGCCTGGTCGACGCCGAACCGCCCGACCCGGGTGCGTCTCAGCGCCGTCAGGTGCCCGCCGACGCCCAGCGCCTCGCCGACGTCGCGGGCCAGCGCGCGGACGTAGGTGCCCGGCGAGCAGTCCACGTCGACGTCCACGTCGACGAAGGAGTGCTGGCGCCGGATCGCCAGCGCCTCGAAGCGGTCGACGCGCACACCGCGCGCGGCCAACTCCACGGTCTGACCCTCGCGAGCCAATCGGTAGGCACGCCTGCCGCCGACCTTGACCGCGCTGACAGTTGACGGGATCTGCTGAATTTCGCCGCGCAGCGAGGTAATTGCCGCGTTCACCGCCGCGTCGGTCACGTCGTCGGCTGGTGTCCTGCACACGACGTCGCCGTCGGCGTCGTCGGTAGTCGTGCTCTGCCCCAGCCGGATGGTCGCGGTGTACGACTTCGTGGTCGCAGTCAGCAGGCCGAGGATCTTCGTCGCGCGCTCGATGCCGATCACCAGCACACCCGTGGCCATCGGGTCCAGCGTGCCGGCGTGACCGACCTTGCGGGTGGCGAAGATTCGTCGACAGCGGGCGACGACGTCGTGGCTCGTCACGCCCGGCGGCTTGTCGACGACGACCAGACCGGGGCTGTTCACAGCACGATCGCCGTCAGCGCCAGCCCATCCCGCACCGACCACCGGCCGCATAACTCAGTCACCGGTGGCCCCGACAACGCTGTCGGGTCGATCAACGTCCGCGACACGAACCCGCCGCTCACCCCGTCGGAGTCGACGTCGAAAACGATGTGCGCGTCCTCGAAACCCAGCCACCGCCGCGTCAGCGGATACCAGGCTTTGTACGTTGCCTCCTTGGCGCAGAACAGAATCCGGTCCCAGTGCAGGGCGTCCGACATGGCCGCCAGTGCGCGTCGCTCCTCGGGCAGGCTTACCGCGTCGAGCACTCCGTTGGGCAGTACACCGTGCGGCTCGGCGTCGATACCCACCGACCGCACCTGCGAAGTGCGACCCACCACCGCGGCACGGAAGCCCTCGCAATGCGTCAGGCTTCCGACCACTCCGTCGGGCCAGCACGGTTCTCCCTTGTCCCCCTTCAAGATCGGCGTCGGCGGCACGCCCAGCTCGCTCAGCGCCAGACGGGCACAGTGCCGGACGGTGACGAACTCGTTGCGCCGCTTGGCGACCGAGCGTGCGATCAATGGTTCCTCGTCGGGCAGCGGCTCGAGGTCCGGTGGGTCGACGTACAGTTCGGCGGCGGCCACGGAGTCGGGCACCACGGTCGAGATCAGCTTCATGACTGGCGGGCCCGCCGCGCAATTCTCTCGTGCATCCGCTGCGCGTTCGCGCGCATCTCCGTGGTGATGACGAAGTGGCCCCCGAACTCGTTGAGGTAGCCGGGTGCGTACTGCGGGTCGGGCAGCACCTGCCGCAGCCACCGATAAGGCTTGCGGCGCCGCCACTCTCGCGGATAACCCACCGACACCTCTTCGAAGCGCACCCCGTCGTACCACGTGGTCCGCGGAATGTGCAGGTGCCCGTACACCGAGCAGACCGCGTTGTAGCGGGTGTGCCAGTCGGCGGTGGCTGTGGTGCCGCACCACAGCGAAAACTCCGGATAGAACAGCGCGTCGCAGGGCTCTCGGACCAGCGGGAAGTGATTCACCAGCACCGTCGGCGTCATCCAGTCGAGCTGCTCGAGCCGCTCGCGCGTGTAGGCGACCCGGTCCCCGCACCACGCATCGCGGGTGGCATACGGCTGGAACGACAGCACGAACTCGTCGGTGGCCATCACGCCGGCGTCCCGCGCGATCGCCAAACCCTCGGCCTTGGACGACGCTCCGGCGGGCAGGAACGTGTAGTCGTACAGCAGGAACATCGGCACCACGGTCGCCGGGCCACCACCGTCGGTCCACACCGGGTAGGGGTGTTCCGGGGTGACGATTCCCATCTGGTCGCACATGTCGACCAGGTAGTCGTAGCGTGCGCGGCCGAAAACCTGAACGGGGTCCTTGCCCGTCGTCCACAACTCGTGGTTGCCGGGAACCCAGATCACCTTGGCGAACCGCCGCCGCAGCAGGTCCAGCGACCACCGGATGTCGTCGGTGCGCTCGGCGACGTCACCGGCGACGATCAGCCAGTCGTCCGGCGAGGACGGGTACAGCGACTCGGTAACCGGTTTGTTGCCGGTATGACCCGTGTGCAGGTCACTGACAGCCCACAGCGTCGGATGTCGCCGGCCCTGCGGCTCCGATGTCGCCACAACCGACCAGATTACTGAACGCCTGCCCGTTGGCCGCCCAGCGAACTGGAACAGGTTCTCATTTACCGAAGTGCGGACGGTGGGGCACGGCTACACTCCCCCCGAGGGGGTCGCCGAGCGGGCGATGAGCGCTTGCAGGTGGAGCAGACGGTAGAGGGGTGACGTGGCCACCAGGTTGCGGCTGTTCGCGGTGCTGAGCGCGGTGATCGCCGCCGTGGTTGTGATCGGGCAGTCCTCGCCCGCCGACCCGGTCGTGACCGGCGACGTGCAGCTGCGGTTCACGGCGGCACCGATGGACAACCCGACCACCACCATCAAGTGGCCGGTGGTCGAAACGGTCGACCAGAGCCCGTTCTCTCCCTGTGAGGACATCCCGATCGGCGTGATCGAGAGCCTCGGGCTCGCGTTCACTCCGTCCGAGCCCGAAGACGGACTGCGCTGCCACTACGACGGCGCCAACTACCAGATGTCGATCGAGCCGATCACCTGGCGCACCTACCAGCAGAGCCTGTCGCCCGACTCGGTCGAGACGACGATCGGCGGCCATCGCGCGGCCTCGTTCTGGGTGATGAAGCCCACGGACTGGAACAACAAGTGGTGGTTCTCCTGCATGGTCATGTTCGAAACCAGCTACGGCGTGATCCAGCAGTCGCTGTTCTACTCGCCGGTCTACTCGGACCCCGACGTAGACTGCCCAAGCGAGAACATGGCAAAGGCTCAACAGCTGGCCCCCTACTACAAATTCTGACGTTTGACCACCACGTCTGAGCGGCCACTCGGGCCGCGACTTCGGCGCATGGCCTGGCAGTCCGGCCACCGGGCCCTCACGCGCCTGCTCGGCTTGCCCGCACCGACGTCGCACTACCACGTGCAGAGGGGTCTGCGGATCCCGATGCGCGACGGCGTCGAGCTGCTGGCCGACCATTACGCGCCCACCGGCGCCGCGAAGGGCACGCTGCTGGTCCGCGGCGCCTACGGCAGGGGCTTCCCGTTCTCGGTGCTCTACACCCGGGTGTACGCCGCCCACGGCTACCACGTCGTGATGCAGTCCGTGCGCGGCACCGCCGACTCGGAAGGCGAGTTCGCGCCGCTGGTCCACGAAACCTCCGATGGCGTCGACACCGTCGAGTGGCTGCGCCGGCAGCCGTGGTTCACCGGGCGGTTCGCGACGATCGGTCAGTCCTATCTCGGCTCGACCCAGTGGGCTCTGCTGATGGATCCACCCCCGGAACTGGCCGCGGCCGTCATCACCGCGGCACCGCACGACTTCGCCACCTCGCTGTGGGACACCGGCGCGTTCCGGCTGACCGACTCGCTCGGCTGGGCCGACATCATGGCTCACCAGGAGCACGGCAGCCGCCTGCGGGGGCTGATCTGGGCCGCCCAAGCGCGCCGACGGCTCGCGCGGGCAACGGCGGCGCTGCCGCTGGGGGAGTCGGCCCGGGCGCTGTTGGGCGACGGCGCGGCATGGTTCGAATCCTGGCTGCAGCACCACGAACCTGACCACCCCTACTGGGAGCCGTTACGGTTCGGCGCCGCGCTGGACCGCGCGAAGGTCCCGGTGTTGTTGATCGGCGGCTGGCAAGACACGTTCCTGCGTCAGACGGTCGAGCAGTATCAGCGGCTGCGCGACCGCGGCGCCGACGTCGGGTTGACCATCGGGCCGTGGACGCACGCTCAGCTGACGACGACGGCCGCGGGCCGGGCGGCCCGCGAATCACTGGAATGGCTCGACCGGCACCTGGCGGGCACACCTGAGCCGGCCCGCAATCCGGTGCGGGTGTTCATCACCGGCGATGCCTGGGTCGAGCTGGCCGAATGGCCGCCGCCGACGTCTCCGCGCGTGTTTTACCTCGCGCCGGGTGTGCTGACCGTCGGTCCGCCGCCCGACAACGGCGGTGCTTCGTCCTTCACCTACGACCCAGCGCAACCGACGTCGACCATCGGCGGCCCCCTTCTGCTGGCCCCGAAGAGCGGATACCGCGACGACAGCGCGATGGCCGAGCGTGACGACGTGCTGAGCTTCACGTCAGACCCGCTCCCGTCGCATCTGTACGTGGTCGGCAATCCCGTCGTCCAGCTCTCGCACGCCGCGGACATTCCCCACGTCGACTTGTTCGTGCGGCTCAGCGAGGTCGACGAGCGGGGACGCTCGCACAACGTCACCGAGAGCTACCGACGACTGACCGCGACGACGGAACCGGGCGACGTGCGCATCGAGCTCGACCCGACCGCTCATCGTTTCCGTGCGGGATCGAGAATCCGGCTGTTGGTCGCCGGCGGCGCCCATCCCCTGTTCGGCCGCAATTCCGGCACGGGCGAACCGATGATCACCGCGCAGCGACTGGTTCCCGCCACCCACGCCGTGCACCACGGCGCCGGTGGCACCTCGCGCCTGATCCTGCCGACGGCGACTGCGCGACCGTCAGTTGACGGCGCGGCTGACCCGGTCCGCGATTCCGGCTAGCGTCGCGTCGTCGTGCACCGGCGGGCCCCACTGCGGCGCGACCGGCACCTCGACCCAGCTGGTGCAACCGGCGTAATCGGGTGCGCGGGCCAGCCGCACCGGCTCGACCAACGGGCACGCCTGCACCACGAGCACGGTCAGCCGGTGTCTGGGACGGAAGTCCAGGCGGTCCTCACGCACCGATTCCTGCGTCCAGATGTGCAGCTGCTCGATGTCGGTCAACGCTTCGGAGCGCGAAACAGCCACGGCGGCAACAATAGTCGCACCCGCCCGCACCAGGATGCGGCAGTCGTCGCTGTCGGCGGCGGCCGGCGCCAGGTCACGCCCTCAGCCGTGCGCGCACGTCCGGCCGGCGCAGTGGGGGCACCGTCTTCGGCGGCTGCTTGCGCGGCGGCAGTTTCGATATCAGGCGCGCGGTGGCGGCGGTGACGTCTGCGACGGCCGCCTCGAACGCATCGGCGTTTGCCGCCGTCGGACGGGTGATCCCGCTGACCTTGCGCACGTACTGGCGCGCGGCGGCCTCGATCTCCCCGTCGGTGGCGGCGGGCTGCAGCCCGCGCAGCTCGGTGATGTTTCGGCACATGCCCCCGACGATAGGCTCAACCCGTGACTGACGCTGACGTGCTGCTGACCGACACCGCCGACCGGATCCGGACTCTCACCCTCAACCGCCCGCAGGTGCGCAACGCGCTCTCGATGGAGTTGCAGGACAAGCTGTTCGACGCGTTGGCTGGCGCGCAGAGCGACGACTACGTCGACGTGGTGATCCTGACCGGAACCGATCCGGCGTTCTGCGCGGGCGTGGACCTCAAGGAGATCAGCGCCGGCCTGCGCGGCCCGCGCGGTGCCCGTGACGACCTGTCGACGGTGCGGTGGCCGGCGATGACCAAACCGGTGATCGGTGCGGTCAACGGCGTGTGCGTCACCGGCGGGTTCGAGCTGGCGCTGAGCTGCGACATCCTGATTGCCTCGGAGAACGCGCGCTTCGCCGACACCCACGCCCGGGTCGGCTTGTTGCCGGGGTGGGGCATGTCGGTGCGGCTGCCGCAGGTGGTGGGCCGCGGCATGGCCCAACGCATGAGCCTCACCGGCGACTACCTCAACGCCTACGACGCCCTTCGCGTCGGGCTGGTCACCGAGGTGGTGCTGCACGACGAGCTGATGGACACCGCACACGGAGTCGCGGCCTCGATCGTCAACAACAACCGCGCCGCGGTGCAAGCTCTGCTCGCGTCCTACCACCGCATCGACGAGGCGCAGACGCGTGAGGCTTTTGCGATCGAGCACGAATCCGCGCAGAACTGGCTGCGCACCAACGCCAGCAGCGACGACATCGCCGCCAACCGCGAGGCCGTCATCAAGCGCGGCCGCTCCCAGATTTCTTGACCGCGAGCGTGCGCGTTTGCACCCGACACGCCGACGAAAGATGTACAAGAGCGCACGCTCGCGGCGGGGGGTGCGGAGGCATCAGGAGGTGCCGAGCACGGCCCATCGGCCGGAGAACGCCCGCCACCCGACGAACATCAGCCGCAGCACCATGAACGCGGACAGGCCCGACCAGATCCCTGCCAGGCCCCAGCCGAAGATCAGCGACAGCCAGATCAGCGGCAAGAAACCCACCAGCGCGCTGATAACCGTCGCGTTGCGCATGAACGTCGCGTCGCCAGCGCCGAGTAGCACGCCGTCCAGGCCGAACACCACTCCGGCGACGGGCAATTGCGCGACCAGAAACCACCACGGCACCCGAATCGCGCCCAGCACGGCCGGGTCGTTCGTGAACAACTCCGGCAGTACCGAGGCGCCAACCGCAAACACCACCGACAGCACCGACGCGGCCACCGCCGAGAACGCCGTCACCCGCCACGCCACCGACTTCGCGTGCGCCGCCAACCCCGCCCCCAGCGCGGCGCCAACGAGGGACTGGGCCGCAATGGCAAGCGAATCAAGCACCAGCGCAAGGAAATTCCACAACTGCAGCACCACCTGGTGCGCGGCCACTGCCGCCGCTCCGAACCGGGCCGCGACCGCCGCGGCAGATACGTAGCACACCTGGAAGGCCAGGGTGCGCACGAACAGGTCCCGGCCCATACCCAGCTGGGCGCGCAACACGGACCAGTTGAGGCCCAACGGCACACGTTCGACGACCAGCGCCCGGGCGAACAGCAGCGCCGCAAGCCACTGCCCCACCAGGTTCGCGACGGCCGAGCCCGCCAGCCCCCAGCGCGGCAGCCCCAGCCACCCGTAGACCAGCAGCGGGCACAGCACCGCCGACACCGCGAAACCGACGACCACGATCCGCAGCGGCCGCACGGTGTCCTGTACGCCGCGCATCCAGCCGTTACCCGCCAGCGATATCAGCATCGCCGGGGCGGCCAGCACCGCGATTCGCAGCCACATCAGCGCCTCGCCGGCGATGTCGTCCTTCGAGGCGATCGCCGACACGATCGGCACCGCGGCCGCCTGCACCACCACCACGAACAGCGCGCCGAGGATCAGCGCCAGCCACGTCGCCTGCACACCTTCGCGCACCGCGCACGCGCGGTCACCTGCCCCGTGGTGCCGGGCCGAGCGGGCCGTCGTGCCGTACGACAGGAAGACCAGGCCCGACCCGACCATGCTGACGATCAGCCCACCGATGGCCAGCCCCGCGAGCGCCAGCGCACCGAGACGGCCGACCACCGCGGTGTCGAAGAGTAGATATAGCGGTTCCGCTGCCAGGACACCCAGCGCCGGCACAGCCAGCGCGACGATCCGCCGGGTACTAGCTGTGTTGTCAGCCAACCGCGTTCAGCAGTGCCGCGACCACGTCGTCGATCGGGCCCAACGCCGAGTAGCCGGCCGCGAGCTGATGGCCACCACCACCGAATTGCGTTGCGACAGAGACGAGATCGTAAGACTTGGCTCGCATCGAGACCGACCACTGCTGCGGTTCGATCTCCTTGAACACCACCGCGACCTCGGCCTGTTGCGTGGTGCGCACGATGTCGACGATGCTCTCGACCTCTTCGGAGCGGCTGTTGGCGTATTCATCGTGGGAGACCGCGACGAACACCAGCCCCCGCCCGGCAACGGCGTGCGGTAACAGCTGTGCCGTCGCCAACACCCGCGAGAGCATCGGCAGCCATGCGTACGGATGCGAGTCGAGCAGCGTGCGAGAGATCGCGGCGTTGTCCGCCCCGGCTTCGACCAGCCGGGCCGCCAGCCGCAGCGCCCGCGGGCTGGCCCACCGGAACGACCCGGTGTCGGTGGTCAGCCCGGCGTACAGGCACGTGGCCACATCGGGGTCGATCTCCTTGCCCCAGGCGTCGAGAAGGTCCGCGACCAGCATCGTCGTCGAATCAGCCGACGGCTCAACGAAATTCAGGCTGCCGAACAGCCGGTTGGACTTGTGGTGGTCGATCACCAGCACGTCGTTCCCCGGCGCGGCCAGTCCCGCCAGGTCACCCAGCCGGTTCACGCTCGGCGCATCGACGGTGACCACCAGATCGGCGTCCCGGCGCATGTCCTGAGGCCGCACCAAGAACTGGCAGCCGGGCAACGTCTGCAAAGATTCCGGCAGCCGGTCCGGTGTCGCGAAGCTGATCTCCACGTCGGCGCCGTCGCGGTCGAGCACCAGCGCCAGCGCCAGGCCCGCTCCCACGCTGTCAGCGTCGGGGTGAACGTGGCAGACGATGCTGACCGTACGGGCTTCGGCAAGCGCCTTCGCGGCACCCCGCGCGTCAACACACGCCTCCGAAGGAGGCAGGCTGCGCCGTTCGACCGTGGCTTCTTCAGTCGTTTCGATTGCGGTCACCGCTGTTCTGGTTGTCGGTGGTGGCGACGCTTTCTACGTTTTCCCGTGCGTTCTCTCCTGCGTTCTCTCCTGCGTTCTCTCCTACCACACGGTACGGCTGCGCGTCGCCCGCAGGTCTGGCACCCTGCCTCACCCGGGCCAGATCGGCGTCGGCCTGCCGGGCGCGGGCGAGCAGCTCCTCCATCCGGTGAGCAGTATCCGGCACGGTGTCGCGCACGAACGTCAGCGTCGGCGTGAACCGAACACCGGTTCCCGCACCGACTTTCGTGCGCAGCACGCCCTTGGCCCGCTCCAGCGCGGCCGCGGCACCGGCATAGTCCGGCTCGTCGGAGAGCGCGCGGCCCATCACCGTGTAGTACAGCGTCGCGTCGTGTAGGTCGTTGGTCACCTTCGCGTCGGTGATCGTCACACCGGCCAGAGGGGGGTCCTTGATCTCGTATTCGATCGCCGACGCGACGATCATCGAGATCCGTTTGGCCAACCGGCGCGCTCGTGCCGGATCACTCATTTTGTTCTTCGCGCAAGCGGCTCATCAGCCATGTGCTACCCGCGTTCCTTCTCGACGAGCTCGTACGTCTCGATCACGTCGCCTTCCTTGATGTCGGAGTAGGTCAGCGTGAGACCGCACTCGTAGCCGTCGCGGACCTCGGTGACGTCGTCTTTCTCCCGGCGCAATGACGCCACGGTGACGTTCTCGGCCACCACGATGCTGTCGCGCAGCAGTCGCGCCTTCGCATTGCGCCGGATGATGCCCGACGTGACGAGGCAGCCGGCGATGGTTCCGACCTTGGAGCTGCGGAACAGCGCCCGGATCTCGGCCCGGCCCAGCTCACGCTCCTCGTAGATCGGCCTGAGCAGACCGCGCAGCGCCTTCTCGATGTCGTCGATGGCCTGGTAGATGACCGAGTAATAGCGGATCTCCACACCGTCGCGGTTGGCCAGCTCGGTGGCCTTGCCCTCGGCGCGCACGTTGAAGCCGATGATGATCGCGTCGCTGGCCGACGCCAGGTTGACGTTGGTCTCGGTGACGCCGCCGACGCCGCGATCGATCACCCGCAGCTCGACCTCGTCGTCGACCTGGATGCCCAGCAGGGCCTCTTCCAGCGCCTCGACGGTGCCGGCGTTGTCGCCCTTGAGGATCAGGTTCAGCTGACTGGTTTCCTTCAGCGCCGAATCCAGGTCTTCCAGGCTGATCCGCTTGCGGGCCCGGGCCGCCATCGCATTTCGCTTGCGCGCGCTGCGCCGGTCGGCGATCTGGCGGGCGATGCGGTCTTCGTCGACGACGAGGAAGTTGTCGCCGGCGCCAGGCACCGACGTGAAGCCGATGACCTGCACCGGCCGCGACGGCAGCGCCTCATCGATGTCCTCGCCGTGCTCGTCGACCATCCGGCGAACCCGGCCGTAGGCGTCGCCCGCCACCACCGAGTCGCCGACGTGCAGCGTGCCGCGCTGCACCAGCACTGTGGCCACCGGCCCGCGGCCGCGGTCCAGGTGCGCCTCGATCGCCACGCCCTGGGCCTCCATGTCGGGGTTGGCCCGCAGATCCAGCGCGGCGTCGGCGGTCAGCAGCACCGCCTCCAGCAGCTGCTCGATGTTGGTGTCCTGCTTGGCGGAGATATCGACGAACATGGTCTCGCCACCGAAGTCCTCGGCCACCAGACCGTATTCGGTGAGCTGGGCCCGGATTCTGGCCGGGTCGGCGCCTTCCTTGTCGATCTTGTTGACCGCCACCACAATTGGCACTTCGGCTGCCTGGGCGTGATTGATGGCTTCCACCGTCTGCGGCATCACGCCGTCGTCGGCGGCGACCACCAGAATCGCAATGTCGGTGGCCTTCGCGCCGCGGGCACGCATCGCGGTGAACGCTTCGTGGCCCGGGGTGTCGATGAAGGTGATCGGCCGCTCGGCGCCGTCGTGCTCGACGGACACCTGGTAGGCGCCGATGTGCTGGGTGATGCCGCCGGCCTCGCCCTCGCGGACGTTGGCCTGACGGATGGTGTCCAGCAGCCGCGTCTTGCCGTGGTCGACGTGACCCATCACGGTCACCACTGGCGGCCGGGTCTGCAGGTCCTCCTCGCTGCCCTCGTCCTCGCCATAGGTCAGGTCGAAGGATTCAAGCAGCTCCCGGTCCTCGTCCTCGGGAGACACGACCTGGACGTTGTAATTCATCTCGCTGCCCAGCAGTTCGAGCGTCTCGTCGCCGACGGACTGCGTGGCGGTGACCATCTCGCCGAGGTTGAACAGCGCTTGTACCAGCGCGGCGGGGTTGGCGTCGATCTTGTCCGCGAAGTCCGACAGCGACGCGCCGCGGGCCAGCCGGATGGTTTCGCCATTGCCGTGCGGCAACCGCACGCCGCCGACGACCGGCGCCTGCATCGAGTCGTATTCCTGACGCTTCTGTCGCTTGCTCTTGCGGCCGCGCTTGGGCGCACCGCCGGGACGGCCGAACGCGCCGGCCGCTCCACCACGCTGACCGGGTCGGCCACCGCCGCCGGGGCGGCCTCGGAATCCGCCGGCCGGGGGCGCACCGCCGGGGGCGCCCCCGCGGTAGTTGCCGCCGCCTCCGGGACGGCCGCCGGTCGGCGCGCCGGGGCCGCGGCCGCCCGGGCCGGGACGGGGCGCGCCCGGCCGAGGAGCCCGGCCGGGAACGCCGCCGGCGGGCCGGGGCGGCATGTTGCCCGGCGAGGCACCCGGGCGCGGGGCGCCGGGTCGGGGCGCTTGCGGGCGCGGAATCGGCCGGTCAACCGGCTGTGCCGTGGAGAACGGGTTGTTGCCGACGCGCGGGGTACGCGGCGCGGGCTTGGGGGCCGGTCCGGGCCGCGGGCCGGCGGGCGGGGCTGCCGGGCGGGCCGGGCTGGGCGCTGGTGCGCTGGCCGCCGGAGCCGACGGTTGCACCGGAGCCGGGGTCGGCGGCGGGGCTGCAGCCGCCGGCGGTGCGGGGGCTGCCGCAGCCGCTTTCGCAGGGCCGGCGGCGACGCTGGACTTGGCCCCGGGCTTGGCCACCGCACCGTTGCCGTCCCGAGCGGCGGCCTGAGGAGCTTTGCCACCGCCGAAGGACTCACGCAGCCGCCGTGCGACCGGTGCTTCCACGGTCGAGGAGGCCGATTTGACGAATTCGCCTTGTTCGCTCAGCCGGGCGAGAATTTCCTTACTTGTGACACCGAGTTCCTTCGCCAACTCGTGCACGCGGGCCTTGCCTGCCACTACCTCTCCATCTCTCGAGGCGACAGCGGTAGGCCGCGCCTCGGGTTTAGCTACGACACATGGTCATCGGGGCTTCACGGTGTGCTCATGTTCTTCGCTACCTGTTCTCTTGCCGGGCTCCTCGAGCGCAGTGACGTGCTCGACGGCCGCGGATGTGTCCGGTGAACCGGTGATGCGCAACGCTCGGCCGAAAGCTCGCCGCCGGATCGCTGCGCGTAGGCAATGCTGGTCGGGATGCAGCCAGGCACCCCGCCCCGGCAGATTACCCGCGGTGTCAACGGTCACGGCGAACTCGCCATTCCCTGCCGGCACCGCCACCACGCGAAGCAGTTCGACGGCCAGCTCTCGTCTCCGGCATCCGATGCAGGTCCGCACCGGCCCCGAATGGGAAGCCGAAGTCTCACGCTGGATCACGGCTCAGTCTACGTCACACCATTGCGTGGTCCGAACGGCGTCGATATCGCCCGTCACCGCGTGCGACGTGGTCACGGCGCTCGTGGTGTGCCAATCTGCGAGGGCGGCTCATATCCGGGCCCGGGAGGAACTTCGATTCGGCAGGTCGGGCCGTGAGCGCGAGCCAGGCGCGCATCCAGCGTCAACAGCGTTGCATCGAAGGCCTCGGCCAGCGCCACGTAAAAGGCGTCCCAACCTCTGACTGATCCGCGCAGTTCCCAAGCGCGGTCCAAAAGCCAGCGGTGCGCAATACGCTCGCCAGGCCAGTCACCGAGGTCGACTACGGCTTGCCTTGCGGCGGTACCGTCCATCCGCCCTCGAAGGAATTGGGCGCGAATGACGCCGTATACCTCCACATCGATGACATGCGGGGCCGCGTGATCGACATCCGCAGCGAGCCGGGCCGCGATTTCGGCGGCGCGCGGTGTATCTGCCACAACCTCAAACAGGCACGATGCGTCAACTACCAGCATCCGGCCACTCGCCGCGCCACTCGTCCAATATCGTCAACACCTCGGCTGTGGACACGGACGACGGCCGTCGACCCGTTCTGGCAAGCCACTGCGCCACTGACGGCCGGGCAGCTAACCGGGCCGCGTGACGGCGCAGAAGCTCCGGCACCGTGATGCCTTCCTCGGCGGCGCGGCGAACCAACGCGGCGTACACCTCGTCGTCGATATCACGAATCTGCACCGTTTTAGGCATGGCTTCATCGTATCATGCATATACGCATGAAGCGGTGCACTTGTCACCCGGCCGGCTGATCCTGCGTGGCCTCGTTGTCGCTGCGGATGTCGATCCGCCACCCGGTCAGCCGCGCCGCCAGCCTGGCGTTTTGCCCCTCTTTGCCGATGGCCAGCGACAGCTGGAAATCGGGAACGACCACCCGTGCGGCGCGGGCGTTTGGGTCGACGACGCTCACCGACACCACCTTGGCGGGTGACAGCGCGTTGGCGACGAACCGCGCCGGGTCCTCGTCGTGGTCGATGATGTCGATCTTCTCGCCGGACAGTTCGCTCATCACATTGCGTACCCGCTGACCCATCGGGCCGATGCAGGCGCCCTTCGCGTTGAGGCCGGGCACCCGCGAGCGCACCGCGATCTTGGACCGATGCCCGGCCTCACGGGCGACGGCGACGATCTCCACCGACCCCTCGGCGATCTCGGGCACCTCCAACGAGAAGAGCTTGCGCACCAGGTTGGGGTGCGTGCGCGACAGCGTGATCAGCGGCTCGCGGGATCCGCGGCTGACGCCGACCACGTAGCACCGAACGCGGTCACCGTGCTCGTAGCGTTCGCCGGGGACCTGCTCGGCGGTTGGGATCACCCCCTCGGAGCCCTTGGTCTCGCTGCCCATCCGGACCACGACGAGGCCGCGCGCGTTGGCCCGGGAGTCGCGCTGGATGACGCCGGCGACCACATCACCTTCGCGGGCGGAGAACTCGCCGTAGGTCTTCTCGTTCTCGGCGTCGCGCAGGCGTTGCAGCATGACTTGACGCGCGGTGGTGGCCGCGACGCGGCCGAACCCTTCGGGGGTGTCGTCCCATTCTCTGATGACGGTGCCGTCGGCGTCGGTCTCCCGCGCGATGACCGTCACCTCGCCGGTCTTGCGGTCGATGTCAATGCGTGCGTCGGACTGGTGCCCCTGGGTATGCCGGTAGGCGGTCAGCAGAGCCGACTTGATGATCTCCAGCGATTCACCGACCGACATCCCGCGGTCGACCTCGATCGCGTGCAGCGCGGCCATGTCAATGTTCATGGGCCGCGCCTTCAGAGCCAAGCCCCGCAAGTTCGAGCTCGCGGGCGCTGGGCATCGAGAACTCAACCTGCACAATAGCTTTCGCAACTTGGTCGAGCGGAATGTCGCGGATCGCCAACCCGGACCTGTCGCGCACCACCACTCGCAGCACGCCTTCGGCGGTATCGCCCAGACGCCCGGTGACCGACGACCCGTCGGACAGCGTCAGCTCGGCCTTGCGCCCGCGCGCCCGGCGGAAGTGCTTCTCGGTGGTCAATGGGCGATCGACGCCAGGTGAGGTGACCTCGAGTACATAGCGGCCGGCGCCGGTGTCGGCGGAGTCCAACAGCGTCGACGCCCGCCGGGCAAGCGCGGCGATGGTGTCCAGGTCGAGCGGATCGTCGCCGTCGGCGATCACCGAGATGTGGGGCGGACGGGCCGAACCGTCGACGACGACGTGCTCGATTTCGAAGCCGGCGCGTGCGAACTCGTCATCGAGTAGCTCGATCACCTGTTCCTGCGACGGCAACCCCGCGGATCGCTCAGTCACGGCGAGCTCCTCATCTTGAGTTGTCCGGCACACGCTCCGCAATGCGGAGCCAGCCATCAACGATACGCCAGTAGTGCCGTTCTAATCGGCGATCGAAAGTTCAGCAATCGCGGCTTCGCCGCTTGCGTTCCTCGCCCCGCTCCCAGATCACCGCATGGCAATATGTCGCCATGGCCGCCGCCGCTCCTCGACTCACCCGGCGCCACGTCCTCGCCGGCGCAGCAGCACTGGCCGCCCTCGGCGCGACGGCCTCTGCGTGCGGCGGGGCGCCCGAGCCCCCACCGCCTGACCCGTTGGAAGCCCAACTCGACCTCGCGCAGCGCGACAGTCAAATGGCCCGAGCCGCCGCGAACGCGGCCGGTCCCTTCTACGCCCCGCTGCTGAACGTCGTCGCCTACGAACGCGCTGCGCACGCCAAAGCGCTCGCGGCGGAGATCGCCCGGCTGGCCGGCGAGACCACGACATCGCGGCCCACCACCGCCGCAACCCCGTCCGCGGTCGCGTCACCGCCACCTTCGCGCGACGACGTCATCGCGGCGCTGCGTGAGTCAGCCGACAGCGCAGCCAGATTGGCGGAGAACCTCGACGGTTATCGGGCCGGGCTGCTCGGCTCCGTCGCCGCGGCCGCCACCACCTCGGTGGCCGTCCCGCTGGCCATGAAAGAGCCTGCGCAATGACGTCACCGCAGCCGAGCCCGACCGGGCAGCCCGAGTCTGACGACGACAAAGCACTGGCTGAGGCGATTTCGGCCGAGCACGCGACGATCTACGGCTACGGCTTCGTGTCTGCCCACTCCTTGCCGGAGCTCAACGAGTTGGTTTCGGATTCGATGGCCGAACACCGGGCCCGCCGCGAGGCCGCGATCGAGATGCTCGCGTCCCGCGGGGTCGCGGCACCGGTCGCCGCCGCCGGCTACCAGCTGCCGATCCCGGTGGCTAACTGGAAGGACGCGGCAACCCTGGCGATCCGGATGGAAACCGACGACGAGGTGGCCTGGCGCGTCGTGCTGGAGCAGGCGAAGTCGTCGCAGGAGCGGGCGTTTGCGGTGACGGCCCTCACGCAGTCCGCGGTGCGCGCGGCGCGCTGGCGCCGGGCGCTGGGGGTGTGGCCGTTGACGACGCCGTTTCCCGGCGGCAGCGAATAGTCACGCCGAGACCGCCTCGGCGATGTCCGCCGCCGCGGAATCGACCGGCACCTCGCGGGTTTGCCCGCTGAACCGGTTGCGCAGCTCGACGATCCCGTCGGCCCAGCCGCGGCCGACGACCACGATCCACGGCACGCCCAGCAGCTCGGCGTCCTTGAACTTCACCCCGGGCGAGGCCTGCCGGTCGTCGAGCAGCACGTCGACAGCCAATCGGTCCAGATCACGCGCCAGCTGGGCGGCTCCGTCGCGGGCGGCCGCGTCCTTGTTCGCGATCACCAGGTGAACGTCGAACGGCGACACCGCCGACGGCCACCGCAGCCCGCGCTCGTCGTGGTGCTGCTCGGCGATCACCGCGACCAGCCGCGACACCCCGACCCCGTAGGAGCCCATGGTCAGCCGCACCGGCTTGCCGTCTTCGCCGAGCACGTCGACGGAGAAGGTGTCGGTGTACTTGCGGCCGAGCTGGAAGATGTGCGCGATCTCGATGCCGCGCGCCGACACCAGCGGCCCGGCCCCGTCCGGTGACATGTCGCCGTCGCGCACCTCCGCGGCTTCGATGGTGCCGTCGGGAACGAAGTCGCGACCGGCGACCAGTCCGACGACATGCTTGCCCGGCGCGTCGGCGCCGGTGATCCAGGTGGTGCCGTCGACGACGCGCGGGTCGACGAGGTAGCGGATACCGTTGTCGCCCAGTCCCTTCGGCCCGATGTAACCCTTCACGAGGAACGGGTATTTCGTGAAGTCGCTGTCGTCGAGCATCGCGTATTCGGCCGGATGTAACGCGGCGTCGAGCCGCTTGTCGTCGACCTCGCGGTCGCCGGGAAGCCCGACCGCGAGCAACTCCCAGTCGCCGCCGGGCGGGCGGACTTTCAGCAGCACGTTCTTGAGCGTGTCGGCGGCGCTGACCGTGCGGTCCAGCGCGCTGTTCGCCCAGTCGACCAGCGTGCTGATGGTGGGGGTGTCAGGAGTGTCGTGCACCACCGGCTCCGGCAGGCCGTCGAACGGCAACGGATCGGGCCGCGCGGTGACCACCGCCTCCACGTTGGCAGCATATCCGGATTCCATACACCGCACGAAAGTGTCTTCACCGACCGGGCTTTCGGCAAGGAACTCCTCCGAGGCACTTCCGCCCATCGCCCCGGACAGCGCGGAGACGATCACGTACCGCACGCGCATTCGGTCGAACATCCGCTGGTACGCGTCGCGGTGCGCGTGGTAGTGGTCTTTCAGCCCCGCTTCGTCGACGTCAAAGGAGTACGAGTCCTTCATCACGAACTCGCGACCGCGCAGGATGCCGGCCCGGGGCCGCACCTCGTCGCGGTACTTCGTCTGGATTTGGAACAGCAGCAGCGGAAAGTCCTTGTAAGAGCTGTACTCCCCCTTGACCGTGAGAGTGAACAACTCCTCGTGCGTCGGACCGAGCATGTAGTCACCGCCGCGGCGGTCCTTGAGCCGAAACACGCTGTCGCCGTAATCCGTCCAGCGATTCGTCGCCTCGTACGGCGCCCTGGGCAACAGTGCGGGAAACAGAATCTCCTGCCCGCCAATGGCATTCATTTCCTCGCGGACTATGCGCTCGATCTTGCGCAGCACCCGCAGACCCAGCGGCAGCCACGTGTACAGGCCAGGTCCGACGGGCCGGACGTAACCCGCACGGATCAACAGCTTGTGGCTGGGCACCTCGGCGTCGGCGGGGTCCTCGCGCAGCGTGCGTACGAACAGCTCGGACATGCGGGTGATCACAGCGGCCCAGCTTAGCGATCCGGCCCAGAGCGCTTGCTCGAAGAGCATCGAGGCGCGCCAAGCGCTTCAAGAATTCGCCCAGAATCCGAGAAGGCGGGTGCCCGAGTCTCTTGTCAACCAACCAGACCGCCCAGGCGGCAACGACAAAGGAGACCGACGACCATGAGCACCACCTTCACCACCCGCATCAAGAACACGGCACGCGCGACGGCAGTCGCCACCATGCTGGGGGCCGCTGCGCTCGGGCTGTCCGGCACCGCCAACGCCGACCTCTACGGCAACCCCGAGGCGGCCGCCGATTACTGGCAGCAGCAAGAGCTGGACAACTGCGTCCTGATGGCGACGGCCGACATGATCGGCCAACTCACCGGCGACCAACTCTCCGAATTCGAGATCACCGCGGTGGCCACGGTCACTCCGAGCGTGATGCACCCCGGGACGATCTACGTCCCGCCCATCGGCTCTCTGGGCGACCCCAACCAGGGAATGGGCACTGACCCCGTCGACAGCCTGATTCTGCTGGAGCACTACGACCTGAGCGGCACCGTGGCCGGCGACATCGCCGAGGACATCGACCAGGATTTCGTCAGCGAAACCGGGATGGACGCGCTCGCCGATTACCTCGCCGACGGGCACAAGGTGATGGCGATCGTCAACGGTCAGTTGATCTGGGGCGACGACGAAGGACCGTTCGACACGGCCAACCATGCACTCGTCGTCACCGGCATCGACACCGATGAAGGAATCGTGCACATCAACGACAGCGGCAATCCGGACGGCGCGGACTGGCAGGTTGACATCGAGACGTTCGAGGAGGCCTGGGCCACCAGTGGTCAAAGCCTCGTCATCACGGACCAGACGTCGTAGCGCGCTCCCGCGGACGGACGCGTGGAGGCCGGTTGAGCTCTACAGCTCGCCGGCCTCCACGGCGTCGCGGGTGTACTGGGCGGCCGCAATCTCCCGGGCGGAGAAGCCGATCCAGAATGCGCTGATACCCACCAGCACCGCGACCGCCGCGACCCATAGCAGCGAGTAGGTGTAGCCACGGTCGAGCGCATTGAGCTGCCGGGAGGTCATGTCGCTGATTGCCCCGGTGCTTCCTCCGAGGTAGAGCGTTCGCGACACCTGGACTGCCTGGATCACGACGAGCACCAACGGACCGCCGAGGTTCTGCACCATCAGCGTGATCGCCGCGACCGGCCCGATCTCGCGCGGACCCACGTCGGCGAGCGCGCACAGCGGCAGGATCACCGAGATCACGCCGATCCCGAAACCGCCGACGACGATCGGCACGAACAGATCGGGAAAATAGGGAATCGCGCGGTTCAGCGTTGAGCCGTACAGCATCGCGCCAAGCACAAACGAGCCGCCGCCAATGATCAGCCACCGTGGAGCGATCAGCGGCGCCACCCGGGCCGCCGCCACGTTCCCCAGCCCCAACGCGACCGCGAACGGGATGAAGCTGATACCGGCCTGCAGCGCGGAGTATCCCATCACATCCTGCACGTACAGCCCGATCATCACGGTCAGCGTCAACAGCACGCCACCGGCCAAGAACAGCGAGAGAAACGTCATCACGCGATTGCGGTCGGTGAACAACGACAACGGCACCAGCGGATGCTCCGCGGTGCGTTCCACCACCAGGAAGCCGCCGAGCAGCAGCCCGGTGGCGATGGCCGCGCCGAAGATCCAGGGATTGATCCAGCCCAGTGGCGGACCTTGGGTGAAGATCAGCACCGCCGTCGTGCAGGCCAGCGTCGCCAGCACCGCGCCGGCGGCGTCGAGCCGGAGCCGTTCGCGATGCGTCTCGCGCAGGCGGGTGAGCGCGATCGCGATGATCACGATGCCGATGGGAATGTTGATCAGAAACGCCAGCCGCCACGAGATCACCGTGAACGCACCGCCCAGAACCAGGCCGAGCACCGAGCCGACGCCCATCATCCCAGCCGACACCGCCATCGCCTGGTTGCGGGCATGCCCGACGGCGTACGTCGACGCGATCAGGGCCAGCCCGGTCGGCGCGGCGACGGCGGCACCGATGCCCTGCACGGCTCGCGAGGCGATCAGCATCGCCGGGTCGAAGGCCAGCCCGCAAACCAGTGACGCCACCGTGAACACGCCCACTCCGGCGATGAAGGCGCGTTTGTGGCCCACCGCATCGCCGACGCGCCCGCCGAGCAGCAGCAGTCCGCCGAAGGTCAGTACATACGCGGTGATCACCCAGCTCTTCGCCGCGTCGGACAGCAGCAAGTCGTCTTGAATTCGGGGCAGCGCCACCACGACGATCGTGCCGTCGAGCGTGGACATCAGCTGCATGCCGGTGATCGCGACGATCGCGATCCCCACGACGCTGGAGGCCAGCGGCGTTCGTTGGGTGCGCCGCGCCGCGAACATGGCTAGCTACCCTACCGAGGCGTAACCTCCGCGGCGCGCGGGCTCGGTGGCAATCAAACATCCCGTTTCGGCGCGTTGCGGCGCGAGTGTGGACTTGTGACACGGGTTTGGCCGAAATGCGTGCAACAAGTCCACGTTCGGCGGAGAAGCTAAAGCTCTCCGGGGCTGGATGTCGACCTAAAGCTCTCCGGCGTCCAGCGCGTCCTTGACTTCCTGCGCGTGCGCGACCTCCCGGGACGTGTAACCGATGAACAGCGCCGCGCCGCCCACCAGCACCGCCACCGCGGCCACCCACAGCAGGCCATACGTGTAGCCGTGGTCGAGCGCGTTCAGCTGCGCCGCATTCATGTTCTTCACCGGGCCGGTGGTTCCGCCCAGGTACAGGGTGCGCGACGTGATCACGGCTTGGACGACGGCCAGCACGACGGGGCCGCCCAGGCTCTGGGCCATCAGCGCGATCGCCGACACCGGGCCGATCCGGTCGAACCCGACGCCCGCGATCGCCGACACGGTCAGCGGGACGACGATCATGCCGATGCCGACGCCGCCGACCGTGATCGGCAGCACCAGGTTCGGGAAGTACGGGATACCGCCGTTGAGTGTGGAGCCATAGATCATCGCGGCCAGCACCAACACGCCGCCACCGATGACCAGTACCCGGGGCGGGAACAGCGACACCAGATGCGACGACACGCCCAGCCCGATGCCCAGCGCGATCACGAACGGAATGAATCCGACGCCGGCGCGCAGCGCGCTGTAACCCATGATGTCCTGCACGTACAGGCCGATCAGCACCGTCAGTGTGAACATCACCCCGCCGGCCAGGAAGATGGCCGCGAACGTCGCCACCCGATTGCGGTCACGGAACAGGTCGAACGGCACCAGCGGGTTGTCAGCCGTGCGCTCGACCAGAAGGAACGCGCCGAGGAAAACGAGCGCCGCGAGCCCGGAGCTGACGGTCAGCGGCGACAGCCAGCCCGCTTCGGGGCCCATCGAGAAGCCGAAGACGGCCGCGGTGCATCCGAGCGTCGCCAGGATCGCACCGGTTGCGTCCAGCTTGATGGGCTCGCGGTGGGTTTCGACGAGCGTGGTGTACGCCAGGTACAGCATCAGGAGCCCGATCGGGACGTTCACCAAGAACGCCAGCCGCCAGGACACCTCGGTCAGCGCACCGCCGACGATCAGCCCCATCACCGACCCGATACCGGTCATCGCGGCGAAGATCGCCGTGGCGGCGTTGCGCGCCGGGCCCTTGGGGAAGGTGGTCGCGATCAGCGCGAGCGCGGTCGGCGACGCGATGGCCGCGCCGACGCCCTGCAGCAGCCGCGCGATCACCAATGTCGCTTCGCCCCAGGCCAGTCCGCACAGCACCGACGCGATCGTGAACAACGCGACGCCGGCGATGAACGTGCGCTTGCGGCCGATCGTGTCGCCGAGCCGGCCGCCGAGCAGCATCAGCCCGCCGAAGGTCAGCACGTAGGCGGTGATCACCCAGCTGCGGCCGGCGTCGGACAGATTCAGCTCGTCCTGGATGCGCGGCAGGGCAACGATCGCGATCGTGCTGTCCATGGTGGCGAGCAGCTGCATGCCACCGATGGCGACCACTGCGGAGATGAACCGCCGCGACGGCAGCCATGCAGGGCGTGACCAGCTGATTCGCTGAGAGGCGTCGAGAGCGGCCTGATTGGCGCGATCCAGAGCTTTGCGACCGTCGTGCCCGACGGTCGTCCGCTCCGCGTCATTGAGAGCCGTCATGCGCGGTTACCTTACAGTACTCTTAGCGTTCCTTTAATTCTGCGAACCCGGCCACCGCCCCGACCACGATGATCGCGGGAGGTCGGATGCCCTCTTCGCGGATCTTCTGGGCCGCGTCAGCAAGTGTCGCGCGCACTGTCCGCTCGGCCGCCGTGGTGCCCTGCTGCACCACGAGAACCGGTGTTTTTGCAGGTCGGCCGCCTTGCAGCAGCGCGTCGGCGAACAGCTCGATCCGTTCGACGGCCATCATCAGCACGATCGTGCCCGACATCGCGGACAGCGCGTTCCAATTCACTAACGATTGCGGGTCACCAGGAGCAACGTGGCCGCTGACCACCACAAACTCGTGCGTCACCGAGCGGTGGGTGACCGGAACGCCGGCCAGCGCGGGAACTGCTGTGGCGCTCGTCACACCCGGCACCACGGTCACCGGAACGCCGGCGTCGACGCACGCCAGCACCTCTTCGTAGCCGCGGGCGAACACGAACGGGTCGCCGCCCTTGAGGCGAACCACGAACTTGCCCTCCTTGGCCCGGTCGATCAGCACGGAGTTGATTGCCTCCTGGGCCATTGCCCGGCCGTACGGAATCTTCGCCGCATCGATCACCTCGACATGCGGCGGCAGTTCGGCGAGCAACTCCGCCGGCGCGAGCCGGTCCGCCACGACAACGTCGGCGTGCGCCAGCAGCCGTCGGCCGCGCACGGTGATCAACTCGGGATCGCCGGGGCCACCGCCGACCAGAGCGACACCGCTGTGCACCACCTCCGGCGTCTGAACGGTGATGACGCCCTGTTGCAGCGCGTCATGAATCGCCGACCGGATCGCGGCGGAGCGACGGTGCTCCCCGCCGGCTAGCACACCGACCGCAAGACCCTCGTACTCGAAGGACGCGGGGGTGACCGCCGTTCCCTCCCGGGCGATATCGGCGCGGACACAGAAGACGTGCCGTGCTTCGGCTTCGGCGACGACGGCCGCGTTGACGTCGGGCTCGTCGGTTGCGGCGATCGCGTACCAGGCGCCCTCGAGGTCGCCATCACGATATTCCCTGAGCACCAACGAGATTCCACTCATCGCTTCGACCGCCGGTGTCGCCGACCGGGTGATGACGTGTACCTCGGCGCCACTGGCGATCAGCAGCGGCAGGCGGCGCTGCGCGACGCTGCCGCCGCCGACCACGACGACCTTCTTGCCGCTCAGCCGGAGCCCAGCGAGATACGGGTTCTCGGTCACTGCGCCAGATCCTCTTCGCGCAAGCGGCTCATCGGGCGAGCCTAGAGCCCGCTGCCTGGGCGACGAAGCGCCCCACCGCCTCCGGCGACGCGGCTGGGTGAGTGTGCAAATAGGACGCGTGCACACCAGCGTGCACGGCACCGTCCCTGACCGCGGCGACCCGGTGGCCTTGATACACCCAGGCGGGCGGATAGCTGTCGGCGAATTCGACTGTTGTGCGGTGGAACTCATGGCCGGTTATTCGCTCGCCCGCCGCATGGACGGACGAGTCCGTGACCGCGACGGCATCACGATAGCCGAGCGTCAGGTAGTCGGTGAATCGCGCCGAGCCGGCCAGCACGCCGCACATCGGGTGGCCGTCGAGTTCGGACACCAGGTACGCCAGGCCGGCGCATTCCGCATGTACCGGTGCCCCGCCGGCGGCCAGGGTGCGAACCTGTTGACGTGCAACGTCGTTGGCGGCCAGCTCTGCGGTGAACTCCTCGGGAAATCCACCGGGTAGGACCAGCGCGTCAGTGTTGTCGGGAAGGCGTTCGGTGAGTGGGTCGAACACCACGACCTCGGCGCCTGTTGCCGCAAGCAATTCGACGTGTTCGGCGTAGCCGAACGTGAAGGCCCTGCCGCCGGCCACGGCGACGGTGACGGGGACCGGTGCGCTGTCGATTGCGGGTTCCCAGGAGGGGCCGGTCACCGTGCTATCGGCGGCGGCGGCCACGGCGGCGACGTCAACGTGTGCGCCAACGAGTTCCGTCATCGCATCGACGGCCCGGAGAGCGAGCGCCCCGTGCTCGGCTGCGGTGACCAGGCCCAAATGGCGTGCCGGAACGGACAGTTCCGTGGCCCGCGGGATCGCGCCGAGCACGGTGACGCCGGTCTGCTCGCAGGCCTGCCGCAGCACCTCCTCGTGCCGGGCGGAGCCGACGCGGTTGAGGATCACCCCGGCAATCCGCACGGACGGGTCGAATGTCGAAAACCCGTGCAGCAGTGCCTCGATGCTCTGGCTCTGACCGCGCGCGTCGACGACCAGGATCACCGGCGCGCAAAGCAGCCCGGCCACATGGGCAGTCGAGCCCGCGGCACGGACACCCGCGTCGATGCGCCCGTCGAACAGACCCATCACGCCCTCCACCACGGCGATGTCCGCGCCCGCGCACCCGTGCCGGTACAGCGGGCCGATCAGGTCCTCGCCGACCAGCACGGCGTCCAGGTTCCGGCCAATCCGCCCCGCAGCCAGCGTGTGGTATCCGGGGTCGATGTAGTCGGGGCCGACCTTGAACGGGGCGACGGTGTTGCCGGCGCGTCGCAGAGCACCCATCAAACCTGTTGCCACGGCCGTCTTTCCGCTGCCCGACGCAGGCGCGGCGATCACGACGGCGGGCGTGCTCACGCGCTCCCCTGCTGCCGCGAGCGTGCGTGTCTGCACACGACACGCCGAGAAAATGCGTACGTGAGCGCACGCTCACCGGCCGCGAGCGTGCGCTGTTGCCCGTCCTGCAACGGCGTGTCGACGTACAGACACGCACGCTCGCGGATGCGGTGCGTCCGGCTCACCACTCGATGCCCTTCTGGCCTTTGCGGCCGGCGTCCATCGGATGCTTCACCTTGGTCATTTCAGTGACGAGGTCGGCGGCGTCGATCAGCTGCGCGGGCGCGTCGCGGCCGGTGATCACCACGTGCTGCGTCCCGGGACGGTCGGCCAGTGTGGCGATCACCTCGTCGACATCGACCCAGCCCCACTTCAGCGGATACGTGAACTCGTCGAGCAGGTAGAAGCCGTGGCGCTGCTCGGCCAACCGTCGGGTGATCTCCGCCCAACCGTCGGCGGCCACGACGGCATGGTCCTCGCCGGTGCCCGGCTTGCGGGACCATGACCAGCCCGCGCCCATCTTGTGCCACTCGACGGGCCCGCCGACACCGCGCTCGTCGTGCAGTCGGCCCAGCTCGCGAAAAGCGGTCTCCTCGCCCACTTTCCACTTCGCGCTCTTGACGAATTGAAAGACCGCGATTGACAACCCCGCGTTCCACGCACGCAGCGCCATCCCGAACGCGGCCGTCGACTTGCCCTTGCCCGGCCCGGTGTGTACCGCAAGCAGCGGCGCCTGCCGACGCACCCGGGTGGTCAGCCCGTCGTCGGGGACCGCGGTCGGCCGGCCCTGCGGCATGGTCTCTCCTTTTCAGGCGGCGTGTCAGGCGGCGCCGCGCACGACCTCGGTGAGGCTGGCGGCGCGCAGTTGCGTCAACCGCACCGTCGGGGCGCCGAGCCGGCCGGCGAGCTGCTCGGCCAATCCGAGCCGCAGCCAGGAGGTTTCGCAATCGACGACGACGGCGGACGCGCCTTCGGCAACGAGCAGATCCGCTGCGCGACCGGCCCCGCCCACCGGGTCGGAACCACCGGTCGCCCGGCCGTCGGTCAGCACCACCACGAGGCTGCGCCGGGCCGGCTCGCGCACCCGCTCTCGCGCCACCATGTCGCGGGCGGCCAGAAGCCCTTGCGCCAGAGGCGTTTTCCCGCCCGTGTCGAAACGCTCAAGGCGGCGCGACGCGACGTGCACCGACGTCGTCGGCGGAAGCAACACGTGCGCATCCGCGCCCCGGAACGTGATCACCGCGACCTTGTCTCGGCGCTGGTACGCGTCGCGCAGCAGCGCCAACGTCGCGCCACTCACTGCGGCCATCCGGTCGCGAGCGGCCATCGAACCGGACGCGTCGACGACGAAGATCACCAGGTTCGCCTCACGCCCCTCGCGGACCGCGCGCCGCAGGTCGTCGGATTCCACCCGTGGCGGACCCGGCATGCCAGCGCGGCGGGCCGCGGCGAGCACGGTGCCGAAGAGATGGACTCCGAAACCGTCGGTGGCGTGGGCGGACACCACCGCACCCAACCGGTTGCGGGCCCGTGACCGGCGTCCCGGCGCGCCGTCGCCGACACCCGGCACGGTGAGCAGTCGCGTACGGAACGGCGCGGCCGGGGGCGCACTGGGCCGCGTAGCCTGCGACGACGAATAAGGCTGCGGTTCTTCGGGATTGGATATTCCCCCGCCGGGCGGGTCGGGCTCGGGTTCTGGGTCGCCGGCGGGGTGAGTCTGCTCTTCGCGCAAGCGCTGATCGGTGTCGGCCCGCGCCAGCGCCTCGTCAAGCTTCTGCGGGTCGAGGTCGGGCTCGTCGAACGGGTCGCGTCGGCGTCGGTGCGGCAGGGCCAGTTGCGCCGCCACGCGGATGTCCTGCTCGTCGACGACGTCCGCGCCGCGCCAGGCAGCATGCGCCACCGCGGCTCGCGCCACCACCAGGTCCGCGCGCATTCCGTCAACACCGAACGCCGCACACAGCGCCGCGATCCGGCGCAGCTCACCGTCGGGCAGCTGCACGTCACCGACCGCCAACCGGGCGGTCGCGATCCGCTGCGCCAGCGCTGCGTCCTGCCCGGCGTAGCGGCGCGCAAACCCAGAAGGGTCGGCCTCGAACGCCATCCGCTGCCGGATCACCTCCGCGCGCTCCTCGACATCACGCGATGCCCGCACATCGACCGTCAAGCCGAACCGGTCGAGCAGCTGCGGCCGAAGCTCGCCCTCCTCCGGGTTCATCGTGCCAACCAGCATGAACTTGGCCTCGTGGCTGTGCGACACGCCGTCGCGCTCGATGTGCACCCGCCCCATCGCCGCGGCGTCGAGCAGCACGTCGACGAGGTGGTCGTGCAAGAGATTCACCTCGTCGACGTAAAGCACACCACCGTGCGCCTCGGCCAAAAGCCCTGGCGTGAAGGCGTGTTCGCCCTCGCGCAGCACGCGCTGCAGGTCCAACGACCCGATCACCCGGTCCTCGGTGGCCCCGATCGGCAGCTCCACCAGCCGGCCGAAGCTCTTGCCCGATGTCGCCGGCCCGGCGGCTCCGGCTCCTGACAACACGGAGGCCCCTGACAACACGGACGCCAGCCCCCGCACCGCGGTCGACTTCGCGGTGCCCTTCTCGCCGCGGATCAGCACGCCGCCGATCTCCGGGCGGACCGCGCACAGCACAAGCGCGAGGCGCAGCAGTTGCTGCCCGACGATGGCGCTAAACGGATACACCGGTGTCATTGCGCGCCACCCCGGATGCCGGACCGAACCATCGGCACGTGCGGGATTCCGTCCTCGACGAATTCCTCTCCGGCACGGATGAATCCGTGCTGTGCGTACATATCCTCGAGGTAGGTCTGCGCGTCGATCCGGCACGGATAGTCCCCGACGTCGGCCAGCGCCGCCTGCAGCAGCCGCGTGGTGTGGCCGTGCCCGCGGGCTTCACGGCGCGTGCACAGCCGGCCGAGGCGGAACGCCTTCTGCCCGCCGGTGTGCTCCTCCATCAGCCGCAGCGTGCAGATGACCTCACCGCGCGGACCCTCCAGCCAGAAGTGCCGGGTTTCCGGGAGCAGGTCGCGGCCGTCGAGTTCCGGGTACGCGCAGGCCTGCTCGACAACGAACACTTCGACACGCAGCTTCAACAGTTCGTAGAGCGTCGCGGTGTCGAGGTCTTTGGCCCATGCCCTGTGCAACGTGACCGTCATGCACCCAGCGCCTTCATGGTCCAGTCCGTCACTTCGGAGAGCAGCCGCGGCTCCTCGGACAGCTTGGTGCCCAGCGACGGCACCATTTCCTTGAGCTTCGGGCGCCACGACTGGTAGCGGTCGGGAAAACACCGCTCGAGCACGTCGAGCATGTCGTGCACGGCGGTCGACGCCCCCGGCGACGCACCGAGCAGTCCGGCGATGCTGCCGTCGGCGGAGCTCAGCACCGTCGTGTCGAACCCGAGCGCTCCGCTTCTGCCGTCTTGGGGTCGGATCACCTGGACCCGCTGTCCCGCGACGATCGTCTCCCAGTCCGACGCCGCGGCCGACGGCACGAAATTGCGCAGGGCGTCGATGCGGTCGTCGTCGGACAGCAGCAACTGGCCGATCAGATACCTCAGCAGGCTCATCTCGGACATCCCGACGCTCATCATCTGAGTCAGGTTGCCGGGTTTGACGGACATCGGCAGGTCGGTGACGTGGCCCTGCTTGAGGAACTTCGGCGACCAACCGGCGAACGGCCCGAACATCAGCCACGGCCGGCCGTTGATGATCCTGGCGTCCAGATGCGGAGCCGACATCGGCGGGGCACCCACCGCCGGAAATCCGTAGACCTTTGCGTGGTGCTGCGCGGCCAGCGCGGGATTCGACGTGCGAATGAACTTGCCGCCGACCGGGAAGCCACCGTAGCCCCTCACCTCGGGGATGCCGGACTTCTGCATCAGGCGCAGCGCATCGCCTCCGGCGCCGACGAACAGGAACTTCGTGGTGATGGTCGACGTCGTGCCGGTGCGGTTATTGCGTGCGGAGACCGTCCAGCTGCCGTTGGACTCGCGGCGCAACGTGCGCACCTCGTGACCGAACAGTGCCTCGGTGCCGTGCTGCACGCCGTGGCTGATCAGCTGTTTGGTGAGGCTCCCGAAGTCGACGTCGGTGCCGTCCTGCGTCCAGTTCAGCGCGACCGGTGCGGAGAAGTCGCGGCCGGCGGCCATCAGCGGCAGCCGGCGGGCGAATTCGTCGGCGTCCTCGACGAGCTCGGTCGAGGCGAACAGCGGGTTATCCACCAGGGCCTCGCGGCGCCGGGCCAGAAACTCCACCTGGTCGGCGCCCTGCACGAAGCTGACGTGCGGGACCCGGTTCAAGAAGCTGCGCACGTCGGTCAGCACGCCGTTCTCCGCGGCATAAGCCCAGAACTGCCGGGACAGTTGGAACTGCTCGTTGACGTTGACGGCCTTGGTGATGTCGATCGACCCGTCGGGCTGCTGGGGGGTGTAGTTCAGCTCGCACAACGCCGAGTGGCCGGTGCCGGCGTTGTTCCATGGACCGCTGCTCTCGGCCGCCGCGGCGTCGAGTCGTTCGATCAGCGTCACCGACCAGTCCGGTTCGACGAGCCGCAGCAACGCGCCCAGGGTGGCGCTCATGATTCCGGCTCCCACCAGCACGACGTCGGTGTTGCGGGTTGCCGTCGCGTCTGTCACCACTGCCCAAGGTTATCGACTCGACCGCGCGGCGTTGTACCAGGCAGCAGGTCGCTCGGTAGCTAAGGTGAGCAGCGTGCCGGCGAAGTGGGAGCCCGACGTCCTCGACGGATACTGGCAGACCACGCTTCCGCTGGGTGCCGACCCCGACGGCGAGGGCGAGATCGTCGCCACGCTGATCCGCAGAGGCGAGCCGTCACCCGGCAAGCACGCCGTGCTGGCGGTGCACGGCTACACCGACTACTTCTTCCATACCGAACTGGCGGACCGGTTGACCGCTCGCGGGTTCGGCTTCTACGCGATCGACCTGCACAAGTGCGGACGATCCTGGCGGGACGGGCAGACGCCGCACTTCACGACGGACCTCTCGCGCTACGACACCGAACTGGAGCGGGCGGCGGCGGTGATCAGGCACGAAACGGCGGAGGCACAGACCCTCGTCTACGGCCACTCCGCAGGCGGGCTGATCGTCACGCTGTGGCTGG